>UMCH01055445.1_pt1 | contig 18145 bp, 11 predicted proteins | sample 1964201 | NCBI WGS metagenome assembly UMCH01 (sample SAMEA4835965, study PRJEB28245) | human gut metagenome | biome: gut microbiome; material: fecal sample | place: Denmark | collected 2008 | reverse complement strand
AAGACAATGTACATCTTGAAGTACTGAGCAGACTTTCCATGCTTTTAATGGATGAATCCTTTAAGCAGAATCTTCTGAAAGCAAAGACAGTACTGGTACCTGCCTGCCGCTCCAGGTGGGTCCACATGCCGGTCAGGCGGGGCAGCAGATACTGGTACTGCGCCAGCTCCACCTGGAGACGGCCCTCCCGGGTGCGGGCCCGCTGGGCGAAAATGTCCAGGATCAGACCGCAGCGGTCCAGCACCTGCACACCCAGACTCTCCGTCAGAACCCGCATCTGGGACGGGGACAGGTCATTGTCGAAGATCACCATGGTGGCGCCGTTGGCCCGGCAGAAATCCCGCACTTCCTCCACCTTGCCCTCGCCGATGAACGTGCGGGGGTCCGGAGAGGGACGGTTCTGCAGCACGGTGCCGATGGTCTCGGCACCTGCCGTCTCCACCAGGGCGGCCAGTTCCTCCATGGTGCCCTCGTCTGCGTTTTCCTCTTTTTTCAGGACCGGGGAGCTCAGTCCCACCAGAACTACCCGGTCACGGATCTCCTCTGTTTTCTGCATAGTACTCCTTATCCGGCGTAGGCCTCCACGACCTCGCCTACATACATCCTGTGCCAGCCCTGGGCGCCGTAATGGTGCAGGATATGGGTCCCGTCCTGCACGCACGCCTCGCTCAGGTCCTGCGCATAGAGTTTCCTGCACACCAGCACCCATTCCGCCTCGTCAAAGAACGGGGCGTCCCCTGCCCCGCGGCGCAGCGTCAGACCGCAGGCAGCCACCTTATCCACGTCCCGGCCACTCTTCGTGCCGCAAAAGCGCAGGATGTCTCCTGCCTCCTCGGGAAATACGGAGACGGTGAAATACTCCCCCTGCTCCATCAGTGAATAGGTATAGCGCTCCGGACGCACGTACACGGTGCACACAGGGATGCTCCAAAGGCGTCCCAGCTGGCACCAGCCGATGGTCATGGGGTTGACCTTCCCGTCCGCTTGGGCGGTCAGCAGGGCGTTTCGCTGGCCAAAGACGGAAAAGATCTCCGGGGTCATGGTTTGGATCTCCACGGGCTGCAGCTTCATGGCGGCACGCTCCTTCCCTTGGTTTTCAGATATCATCAGTATATGCGCCCCAGGGAAAAAAGTAAATAAAAAGGGTCTGCCATTTGGCAGACCCTTTTGTGATTGTGTCAGACTTACTTGTCCAGGCCGAACTTCTTGTTGAACTTGGCCACGCGTCCGCCGGTATCCACCAGCTTCTGCTTACCCGTGAAGAAGGGGTGACACTTAGAGCAGACTTCCACCTTGATATCCTTCTTGGTAGAACCTGTCTCAATCACATTACCGCAGGCGCAAGTAATCGTAGTCTGCTGATAATTGGGATGGATTCCTTCCTTCATTGCTCTTGTTCACCTCTTTCTTTTCCAGCTTATCCTTTACAAAGGCGACACTTAGTTTAGCATAGTTTTTTTCATTATGCAAGTGTTTTTTTGAATTTTTTTGTTTTTTCCCATTTTGGCTCATTCTTCGCCCCGGGGACGGAGCTCTACTTCCCTGCCCGGCGCCAGAAAATAGAGCACCCGGCGCACCACCGGCTTTTCCAGGACCAGCGCCAGCGCCCGGCTGTATGCCTCCAGCTGGGGACGGTATTCCTCCGCCCTGCGGGCAAGGTCCTCTTCGCGGAATACCCGGTCCGTCTTGAAGTCCACCACGGTGATGCCCTGCTCCGTTTCAAAGCAGCAGTCCACCACGCCCTGCAGCAGCATCTCATCTCCGGACGATGCAGCCGGGTCATAGAAAGAGGCGTCCATCAGCAGTGTGAAGCGGTATTCCCGCAGCACGTTGTTGCCGGCACGGATCTCGCCTGCAAGACTGCTTTGCAAAAACCGCTCCAGGGCGGCAATGTCCACCGCCGCGGCCTGCTCGGGAGACAAAAGCTGCCGTGCCGTCAGGCGCTCCAGCTGACCCGGCACGTCGCCGTCGGAAAAATCCAGATACTGAAGTGCCAGATGGGTAGCGGTGCCCTGCTCTGCCGGCGTCAGCCCTGCCTCTTTTTGCCGGAACCGGGGCTGGGACAGCGGCCGGAGATAGGGCGTGTGGGCGGCGTTTTCCGCGATCTCCTGGTCCAGCGCCCGACCCTTGAGCTGGGTGGCGGTCACCTTGGAGGGAAGCACCGTCTCCCGGGCGTAGGGGTAAACACGCTCTAAAAGCTGAGGGTCAAAGGCGGTTTCCCTGCCCTGTGCCTCCTGTGCAGCGCCGGGCACAGCCCCAGGCCGCGGGGCGGCGGCAAACGTCTGGGCGTCGTGAATGAATACCTGCCAGGGTGCCGTGTCATCGGTGTACAACTTCTGCACCGCGCTCTGGCCAAGCTGCCGCAGGCACTGCGCTTCGCTCCGGCACAAAAGAGGCAGCAGCAGCCATTCGCCAAAGTTGGAGCAGGCGGCCACCGTCTCGGGCGGCACCGGGCAGGAGGCAACAGATGCGAGCTTTTGGAGCCTCCCGGCTGCGTGGTACATGGAGTCCACCAAAATGAGCTTCTCCTTGGGCCGAGTCATAGCCACATATAAAACCCGCAGCTCCTCGGAGAGATTTTCCCGCCGCAGGGTGCCGGCGATGGCCTCCCGGGCCAGGGTGGGGTATTTGATCTTGCGGTCCAGGTCCACCCGCTTGGGGCCAAGTCCCATTTGGGGATGCACCAGGACGGGCGTATCGAAGTCCTGCCGGGAAAAGGCATGGTCCAGATCTGCCAGGATCACGATGGGAAATTCCAGGCCCTTGGACTTGTGGATGCTCATCAGCCCCACGCCGCTCACAGAGCCGGTACCACCGGTCACCGGTGCCTCCCCGGCCTCCAGCAGCCGCTGCAAATGGGTGACGAAGGCGAAGAGGCCCCGGTAGCCGCCTGCTTCGAATCGCTGGGCGTGGCGGCTGAGGGCGATGAGATTCTCCTTCCGGACGGCGCCGCCGTCCATGGCGGCAAATACGCCCAGAATATCCAACCGATTGTAAATGTGCCAGAGCAGGCGGTGTACCGGCATGTCCCGGGCGGCAGTCCGCAGGCCGGAGAGGGTCTCCAGAAATGCCAGGCAGTCCGCCCCCTCGTCCGCAGCCACCGCGTCATAGAAGTCCCCGGCGGGCGTTTTGGCACGGATCTGGGCCAGCCGGTCCGGCGTAAAGCCAAACACCGGAGAGCGCAGCACTGCAATCAAAGGCACATCCTGCCGGGGGTTGTCGATGATCTGCAGCAGACCCAGCATAACGGAGATCTCCATGGTCTGAAAGAAATCCTCCTGGGCTTCAAAAGCGCAGGGAATGTCCTGTTCCGCAAGAGCCTGGGCAAAGGCGGCCGAACGGCTGCCCGGCGAGCGCATCAAGATCACGATGTCCTCGGGACGGCAGGGCCGCAATGTTCCGTCTCCGCCCGTGACGGGATAGCCCTCGTCCAGCAGGGCGCGGATCCGCTTTGCTACGAACCGGGCTTCCGCAGTCAGCTTCTTCACCGGGCGGTCTTCTTCCCCGGACCGCTGGCGGGCGCAGATGAGATGGAACTCCGTGGCGCAGTCCTGCCGGGGCGGATAGTAGGACGCACCGAAGTGCAGCGCCTCGTCCTCTCCGTATTCCATATCTCCCATTTCTGGCGAGAGGATGTTGGAAAAGACAAAGTTGGCCGCGTCCAGGATCTCCTGCCGGGAGCGGAAATTCTGGGAGAGCAGGATCTTGCGCTCCTGTCCGGGGCTCGCCTGCTCATAGGGGAGAAAACGGGCGTACTTCTCCAGAAAGATGGTGGGGTCCGCCAGACGGAAGCGGTAAATGCTCTGCTTGACGTCGCCGACCGTGAAAATGTTCTGTCCGTTCTGGGATACCGCCCGGAAAATGGCGTTTTGCACCTCATTGGTATCCTGGTACTCATCCACCAAAATCTCCTGATACCGCTGGGATACCTGTCGGCCCAGTTCCGTGGGAGCGCCGTCCTCCTCCACCAGCAGCCGCAGCGCCAGGTGCTCCTGGTCGGAGAAGTCCGCCGCGTTGAGACGAAGCTTTTCCGCCTGGTATCTCTGGGAAAACGCCCCGGTCAGCCGCAGCAGCGCCTCCATGGCGGGGGCCACGGCCCGCAGATCCTCCATGGCCTCCTCCCCGCTCACATCCAGCAGCTTTATAAGCTTTTTATACTGGGCCTTGCAAGCCTCCCACACCTCTTTGAGCGTGACGATCTCAGGCTCATCCTTGCGGCCTCTGGGGGTGGTCAGGCGGGGAAATACAATGGCGCCTGCCGCCTGGCGCGCCTCCTCCCAGCTGCCGCATCCCGCCAGTGTGTCAAACAGCTCGGCACTGGCGCAGAATTTTTCTCCGTAGCCCCGCTCCAGGGCCTCGTCCCCTGCTGTCTCGGCGGCGCTCCGCCGCAGCAGTGATGCCCAGTGGGCTGCCTGCCGCCGGACATCCGTCAGCAGGGCGGCAGCATAGGGAGTAGCATCAAAGCTGCCATCCAGGGCGGACCAGGATGCCTGATTTTTCTCCAGCCATTGTTCCGGGTAGGCGTGGCTCTGGAGCTTTTCGTGGATCTCCAGGACCAGGGACTCCAGAGCCCGGTCATCCCGCCCGGCACCCAGTGTGTCCGCCAGTGCTGCGCCCCCTTCGTCCAGGGCATCATAAAAGGCCTCCAGCGTCCGTTCCAGCACCCGCTGGCGCACCAGCGCCGCATCGCACTCATCCAGGACCCGGAAATCCGGTGTCAGCGCGTGCTGCTCGTCATCTTTGGGCAGCAGGTGTGTGTTCTCCCGCAGCAGCGCGGTGCAGAAGGCGTCCACCGTTTTGATATCCGCCCGGTAGACCCGCAGTAGCTGCCGGCGAAGGTGAGCGTTGCCCGGGTCCGCTGCCAGGCGGCGGTTCAGTTCCGCGGCGATCTTGCCCCGCAGCTCTGCTGCGGCGGCTTTGGTGTAGGTGATGATGAGAAAATCGTCCACGTTGCACCGGTCCCGGGTCACATACAGGAAAAGTCGGTCCACCAGGACCTTGGTCTTGCCGGAACCGGCGGCAGCAGAGACCAGCAGGCTGCCGCCCCGGTTGTCCACCACCGCTTGCTGGGCGGCAGTCAGTTGAATTTCCGCCATGGCTCACAGCCCCCCTTCCTGTTCGTCTTCCAGCCTGGCCCAGAATTCTTCAGGCTTCACCGGCAGGATATAGTTCAGATGATCGCTGTCCCGGCCGTCCTGGAAGTGGCAGGCTTCCGCCCAGTCGCAGTACTGGCAGAAGCTGTCCTCCTCGCTTTTGCAGCAGGGATCGGCGTCGATATTGCCGTCCCGGATCTCCCGGGCGATCTGGTGCAGGAGCTTTTCCACGTAGTGCCCCAGCTTGCCCAGCTGAGCGGCAGAGGCAATGCTGCCGGCGATGCTGCCGTCCCGGCCCACCCGCAGCGGCAGGAATTTCGGCTCGGTCAGCGACTCGTGCTCCATGGCCTGCAGGACCGCCGGGTCCGAGAGCAGCAGGCCGGAGCGGCGCAGCTGTTTGGCCGTCTCCTGGGCCAGCTTATCCGGGGAGATGTTGCGTTCGGCAGCCAGAATGTCATCTCTTGCCGGAAAATACAGTACACCGGCAGGCTCCACTTCGCGGCCGAAATACGCCTTGCCCTCCTTTTGCAGGGTGAAGAGGTACAGCAGCATCTGGATGTCCAGCCCCATCCGCACCGCCGCCAGATCAAAGGCCTTGCGGCCGGACTTATAGTCTACCACCCGCAGATAGAGCTTGCCGTCTTTGAGCCATCCGTCTACCCGGTCCACTTTGCCGCCCAGGCGTAGCTGACTGTCCGGCTCCGTGATCTCCACGGCCGGCAGGGCTCCGTGATCGCTAAAGCTCAGCTCAAAGGCCAGGGGCACAAAGTCCGAGTGGCGCAGTTCCTCCGCCACCTGCTCCACGATGGCGTAGGCGTTATTGCGCAGGCGGGAGAAAAGATAGCGGAACCGGTTGGTGCGGTTTTGAAAATCGTGCAGCTCCTCCGTCACATAACGGTCCATATACCGGCGCACCATGGCACGCAGCTCCTCCTGGTCTACCTGGGCAAAGCCCCCCAGGGCCATGGTGTCCCGGGTCACGTTTTCCAACAGGTAATGGAGGAATGTGCCGATCTGCGGGGCATCGAAAGCGGCGATCTCCCGCTTTTTTGCCCGCAGGCCGTACTCCATAAAATAGGCAAAATGGCACGAGCGCATCCGCTCCAGCCGGGAGGCGGACATGCTGACACGCTTTCCGTACAGCGCCTGCACCGCTGCCCGGGACAGCCTGCCCCGGCGCAGCGCGGCGGCACGGTCCATGGCCGCAAGCTGGGCGGCGCAGTCTCCCCGTCCCGCAAAATACTGCCAAAGTTCTCCTTCCCGGTCCTGGCCTGCCTCTTCCAGTGCAGGCTGCATCGCTGTAAGGCGATATTCCTTGTCATCACTTTCCTGCTCCGGCCGCAAGGCGGGGAACAGGGTCAGCAGTCGTTCCACGATGAAAGCCGGGCGCAGAACGCTGCCCGTCACATCGCTGACCGGATAGCTCAGCCAAAGCCCCTCCGTGGGCTGGGTCAGGGAGGCATAGATGCACTGAAGCTCGATGCCCATCTGCTCCATGCCGGAGGGCGCCAATCGGATGCCGGCCTTGGCCAGTTCCTCCCGGTCGTCTTCATTTAAGATCCCGCTGCTCTGCCCAACGGCGGGCAGCACGTGGTCGTTGGCACCCAGAAAGATCAGATGGCGCACCGTGTGGCGGTCGTTGCGGGTGATCTCCGACACGGATACCTGATCCAGCGACACCGGGATGGTGCCGATGCTGTATTGTGTGAGGATCTGCCGCAGCAGCCGGGTGAACTCGTCCAGATCCATGGGCTCGTCTCCCAGAATCTCTACGAACTGATCCAGTACGCCGCACAGGATCTCCCACAGCTGGGCCGTCTCCTCTGCATCCTGGAGCCGTCCGGCAGCTGCCTGCTGCTCCATCTGCTGCTCCAGCGCTTGCTGAAGAGAGAGCGACTCTAAAAATGTGTAAAGTGATTCTACTTTCTCCTTGGCGGTTTCACCAGCTTTCAGCCCTTCCGCCAGCTGCCGCAGAGGCCCGCAGACCCGCCGGCGGAGGGCATTGATCTCCTCCAAGTGCGCGCGCTGGGCCTCGTCCCAGATCCCGCCGTAGCCCGCGGGATGGTCGGTCCAGTCTGTGTCCCGCAGCCACATATTGCCGTGGATCTGCCAGCGGATCACATAGTTTTCCAGCAGATCGCACTCTTCGGCCGAAAGCCCTGCAAGGCCAGTCTTGAGCCACTGAAACATGTCCTCATATTCATAGCCGCCGCCGATGGATGCCAACACGCCGCTCAGCAGCGCCAGGGCGGGCTTTTCCAGAATGTCGCTGCGGCGGCTGAGATAGACCGGGATGCCGTATCGCTCGAACACGGTCTCAATGGTGTCCTCGTAATCCGCCATGTTGCGGGCGCTGACCATGATATCCCGGTAACGGCAGCCTCCCTCCCCTGTCAGGCGCAGGATGCGCGCGGCAGCCTGCTCTACTTCGGAATAGAGATGATCTGCCTCCAGTATATGAATGGGCAGCTGCTCCCCGGCATAGGGCTCCGGTGCGCCCAGCAGGTACTGCTCCAGGTGCCGCAGGGGGCCGGTATCCCGGACGCGCAAGGTATGTACCTCCACGCCGCAGCCGGCCTCCCGGGCCAGACGCTGCAGCTGCGCCAGCGTTTTGATGGAGATCTCAAAGATCTCCTCCCGGCTGTCCGGCTCGCCCAGGAGCGTTACTGTCACGGACCGGGCCTGCCGCAGGAGGATGGAAAGCACCCGCCGCTCCTGGGCGTTGAAGTAGGTGAAGCCGTCCAGGAAAATATCCTTGCCTGCGGCGTAGCCAGACGCCTCCAGATGGTCGCACAGCTTGCTCATCCGGTCCCGGGCGTCCAGCCCCGGACGGCGGAGCCTGGATTCATAGGCGCCGTACAAAAGGCTCAGGTCCCGGAGCTTTTCCCCGGTAGCACCGCCGATCTGCTCCGACTGCTCATAGAGCATTTGGGGCGTCACTTCATAGCTGCGCAGCTCGTCCGTCAGATCCAGGAGCTGCTGCAAAAAGGCCGCTTTCTGGGAGGGCCGCCGGTATACCGTCAGTGACGCGGCCACCTCGCTCAGGGCCTTCTGCATGGTCAAGAGTTTGCCGCCGGCATCTAACGTCACCTGGGAAAGCCCACCGGTCAGGGACAGTACCCGCTCCCCCAGCCGGCGGAAGCTCAGCACCTCCGCATGGCGGCTGACCGTGGGACCGCAGACGCGGCAAAGATCGATCTCCGCCAGGTGGGAGACATGCTCCGGCACCAGCAGGATCTGCTTTCCATGATCGCCCAGCGCTCTGATTTGCTCCAGTACCGCAGCGGTCTTCCCTGTTTTCGCCCGCCCCATCCAAATCGTCAGCATGGCCCGACTCCTTTTCTCCAGTTTGTCTTTTCCGTCATCATACCACATTTTCAGGCCGGTGAACAGTGCGCGTTGCCTTTTGCCCGGCAGTGTGCTATGCTGAAAAAAAGTCGAACCTAGGAGGCATGCGCCTATGCATATTCCCGCCGCACCCACCAGTACGCTGACGCTGGAGCCCTTTGCTCCGGCGCTGGAAGAGGCTCTGCGCCCCTCGCCGGACTACGATGTGTCCCGCTGGCTGTATGTGCCCAACCGCTATTCCGAGTACCGGTACATTCTGGGGACCCGGGGCAGCCGTCCGCTGATCTGTATCGGGATCAACCCCTCCACCGCCGCACCGGATGCGCTGGACCCCACGCTCCAGTCCGTGGAGCGGATCGCCCATTCCAACGGATATGACAGCTTCTTGATGTTCAACGTCTATGCCCAGCGGGCAACCCGGCCGGACGATATGGAGCGGGTCTATAATCCCACTCTGCACGAGGAAAACCGCAAGGCGTTCCGCTATCTTTTGTCTTTGTCCCCTGCCCCTGCCGTATGGGCCGCCTGGGGCAACATCATCATGAAGCGGGACTATCTGCTCGACTGCATGGCAGACTTTGCCGCTGACGGCGCCGCCGCAGGCGCCCGGTGGTTCACCGCAGGTCCCCTGCTGAAGTCCGGGCATCCCCACCACCCCCTCTATCTCAAGCGGGACACGGCGCTGCTGGACTTCGATATCACCGCCTATCTTGCAAAGCAGATGGGAGCATGAAAAAAGAGGAGCATTCGCTCCTCTTTTTTCATTTAAAACAGGGTGATCTGGCTGGTCTCCGCCATACCGGCGAAGGCACCCAGGGCCTTGAGCTGCTCGATATGGGTCTTGGAGAGCTTGTTGCAGCACATGGAGAACTCCTCGATGGAGATGAAGGTTTTGCCCTTGCGCTTTTCCACCGTGTCCAGCGCCGCCGTCTCGCCCAGGCCGTGGACCGCCGTAAAGGGCGGCAGGAGGCCGTTTTTTGTCACCTTGAACTTGGTGGCTTCGGAGTCGTAGATGCTGATGGTGTCGAAGTGGAAGCCCCGGAGATAAAACTCATAGCACACTTCCAGGGTGGTCAGCAGGTCCTTCTCCACGGCGGAGGCGTCCTTGTTGTTTTCGATCTCCCGGATCTTGCGCTTGACCGCGTCCTTGCCGGCGCAGCAGTACTCCGCATCGAAGGCCTTGGCCCGGACGGAGAAGAACGTGGCGTAGAATGCCAGAGGCTCATGGACCTTGTACCAGGCGATGCGGAAGGCCATCATGACGTAGGCCACGGCGTGGGCCTTGGGGAAGAGATAGCCGATCTTGGCCAGGGACTCGATGTACCAGGCGGGCACGTCGTGGGATTCCATGGCCTCCACCCAGCCCTCGTCAAAGCCGCCCTTTTTCACCTTGCCCTTACGGACCTTCTCCATGATCTTGAAGCTCATCTTGGGGTCCAGGCCCTTGGAGATCAGGTAGAGCATGATGTCGTCACGGCAGCCCACCGTCTCCAGAACCGTGGCGGTGCCGCTGACGATCAGGTCCCGGGCATTGCCCATCCACACGTCCGTGCCGTGGGAGAAGCCGGAAAGGCGCACCAGGGTATTGAAGTCCTTGGGCTGGGTATCAATGAGCATCTGACGGGTGAAACGGGTGTTGAACTCAGGGATGGCCACGGCGCCTGTGGGGCCCAGGATCTCGTCGTTTTCATAGCCCAGTACCTTGCTGGAGGTGAAGATAGACATGGTGTCCGGGTCATCCAGAGGGATGGTGTGGGGGTCCACGCCGGTCAGGTCCTGCATCATGCGCACCATGGTGGGGTCATCGTGTCCCAGCATGTCCAGCTTGAGGATGTTGGCCTCCATGGAGTGATATTCAAAATGAGTGGTGATGGTATCGGAGTCGTCAGCGTCCGCCGGGTGCTGAACAGGACAAAAGTCCTCCATGTCCTTGTCGTCGGGCACGACCACCAGGCCACCCGGGTGCTGACCCGTAGTACGCCGGGTGCCCACGCATCCCAGCGTCAGACGGTTCTCCTCCGCCCGGCAGGCGGTGATGCCATTTTCCTCCAGGTACTTCTTCACAAAGCCGTAGGCGGTCTTTTCCGCCAGAGTACCGATGGTGCCGGCCCGGAACACCTGGGTCTCGCCGAACATCTCGATGGCGTGGCGGTGGGCACGGGCCTGGTACTCGCCGGAGAAGTTCAGGTCGATATCCGGCACCTTGCCGCCGCCGAAGCCCAGGAACGTCTCAAAGGGAATGTCAAAGCCGTCCTTGATGTACTTGGTGCCGCACTCGGGACAGACCTTGTCCGGCATGTCGGCGCCGCAGCCATAGGAGCCGTCGGTAATGAACTCGCTGTGCTTGCAGTTGGGACAGCGGTAGTGGGGCGGCAGGGAGTTGACCTCCGTGATGCCGGACATGTAGGCCACGAGAGACGAGCCCACGGAGCCACGGGAGCCCACCAGATATCCATTTTCCAGGCTCCGCTGCACCAGCTTCTGGGCCGACATGTACACCACATCGTACTTGCCCAGGATGCCGCCCAGCTCCACGTTCAGACGGTCCACAATCAGCTTGGGCGGGTCCTTGCCGTAGAGAGCGTGCACCTTGTCCCACACCAGGCGGTTAAGCTCCTCCTCGGAGTTTTCCAGCCGGGGCGGGAATAGCTCCGCTGGCAGCAGCTCGAAGTTTTCGATCTGGTCGGCCACCAGGCGGGTGTTGGTCACCACCACCTCGTAGGCCTTCTCCTTCCCCAGATAGGAAAACTCCTGGAGCATCTCGTCGGTAGTCTTGAAATAGATGGGAAGCGGCGCGTTGGCGTCCGGGAACTTTTTGGAGGCCAGCAGAATGTGCCGGTACACCTCATCCTCCGGGTTGAGGAAGTGGACGTCGCCGGTGGCACACACGGGCTTGTCCAGCTCCTCGCCCAGCCGCACGATGGTACGGTTGAACTCCCGCAGGTCCTCCTCCGACTGCACGTCGCCGTTTCGCAGCATGAAGGCGTTGTTGCAAAGAGGCTGGATCTCCAGATAGTCGTAGTAGTCGGCAATGCGCTTGAGCTCCTCCCAGTCCTTGTGATCCGCCACGGCCCGGAACAGCTCGCCCGCCTCGCAGGCGGCGCCCACGATGATGCCCTCCCGGTGCTCGTTGAGCAGTGTCTTGGGGATGGTGGGCACCCGCTTGAAATACTTCAGGTTGGACGCGGAGATCATCTGGTAGAGGTTCTTGAGGCCAACCTTGTTGCGGGCCAGCAGGATGATGTGCTTGGGGAAACGGTTGGTCTTGCCGCCTAAGGGACGGAGCTTTTCCATCTCCTTGTTCACCGCCTGGAGCGTGTGGACGCCCCGCTCGTGGAGCATCTTCCAAAAGGGGATGAGCATATAGCCCACAGTGGCCGCATCGTCGCTGGCCCGGTGGTGGTTGAACGCCGGCAGGTCCAGGTGCTCGGCCACGATGTCCAGCTTGTATTTTCCAAGCTCGGGCAGCAGGTTCTGAGCCAGGATCAGTGAGTCCACATAGGTAGGCTGGAAGTCCAGCCCCACCTTTTTACATCCTGCCCGGATGAAGCCGATATCGAATTCTGCGTTGTGAGCCGCCAGCGGGCGGCCGTTCACGAACTTCAAAAATTCCGTCAGTGCCTGCTTGAGCTGGGGCGCATCCTTGAGCATGTCGTCGGTGATGCCTGTCAGGCCGATGATCTCCGGTGTGAGGCGTCGGTTGGGGTTGACGAAGGTCTGGAACCGCTCGGCGATCTCGCCGTTGCGCAGCACCACTGCGCCAATCTCCGTGATGGCCTCCCGGTCCACCTTGAGGCCGGTGGTCTCGATATCGAAGCACACGAACTCATCGTCCAGGGAGCAGTCCTGCTTGCCGTGGACAGCTACCCGGTCATCCAGGTTGTTGACAAAGTACCCCTCCACGCCGTAGAGAATTTTGATCTTGTCCCCGGCGGCATGCCAGGCGTCCGGGAAGGACTGGGCCACGCCATGGTCGGTGATGGCGATGGCGGGATGCCCCCAGCGGATGGCCGTCTTGATGGCGTCCTTGGTGTCCGTCAGGGCGTCCATGTTGCTCATCTTCGTGTGCAGGTGCAGCTCCACCCGTTTTTCCGGGGCGGTGTCCTGACGTTCGGCGTGGTCGATCACGTTGATGTGGTACGGATTGAGCTGAATATCCTTGCCGTCCCAGGTGGGCTCCATCTTGCCCTGGACGCACAGCCACATGCCCGGCTTGATGGCGGTGCCGTACTGTTCCGCCTCCTTGGCGGAGAGGTTTTTATGGACACTGACGGAGTTGGTGTAGTCCGTCATGTCGAAGTGCAGCCGCCACATGCCGGGGCGGCGTGTCTCCACACACTCGGCGGCAAAGACCTTGCCGGCCACGGTGGCGGTGCCCATTTTCAGGTTCAGCTCCCGCATGGGATTGGTGCGGCCCTTGATGGGTTTACCCAGCAGCACCTTGGATACACCGCCTCCCTGCTTGTCCTTTCCGGAGGACGGGGATGATTCCACTGGTGCTGCGGCAGCCTGGGGCGCCTCGGGAGCCGTCAGATGGATCTCGGCCGCGGAAAAACCGTACACGCCCCGGATCAACGATTCCAGGGCGTGCGTGTCCGCTTCACTCATGGGGGTGCGGGCCGTCAGATCCAGGGAAATGGTCATCTGCCCCTGGTCAATGACGGCGCCGGTGATCTCCGCTCCGGCCAGCTTCAGCCGCAGCTCTCCCGAAAGCTGCAGCTCCGCAAACATATCAAAAAACGGGATGTTTCTTGCCATGGTTCCCTCTCACTTCAATTTCTCTGGGGATGCGCTCACAGCTTGGCGATCTCCTCCATCAGCGCATCCACAAGCTTGTCCTGAGGCACCTTGTAAAGGATCTCTCCCTTACGGAAAAGGAGCCCCTCGCCCTTGCCGCCGGCAATGCCGATATCTGCCGCTGAGGCCTCACCGGGCCCGTTGACGGCGCAGCCCATCACCGCCACGGTGATGTTTTTGTCGCAGTCCAGCAGGCGGCGCTCCACTTCCTCAGCGATGGGGATCAGGTCGATGCGGGTACGGCCGCAGGTGGGGCAGGCGATGAGGTTCACACCCTCTTTCCGAAGCCCTGCCGCCTTCAAGATCTTCTTGGCGGCGTAGATCTCCTCCACCGGGTCGGCGGTCAAGGTCACGCGGATGGTATCTCCGATGCCCATGCACAAAAGGCCGCCGATGCCCATGGCGGACTTCACCATGCCCATGGAGGGCGTGCCCGCCTCGGTGACGCCCAGATGCAGCGGGTAGTCCGTCTGCTGGCTCAAAAGCCGGTAGGCCGCCATGGTCAGCGGCACGTCGGAGCACTTGACGGAGATGCAGATATCGTCAAAATCAAACTTGTTCAAAAGGCGCACATGGCCCATGGCGCTCTCCACCAGGGCCTCGGCGGTGACGCCGCCGTATTTGGCCCGGAGCTCTTTTTCCAAAGACCCGCCGTTGACGCCGATGCGGATGGGGATGTTCTTTTGGCGGCAGATATCCGCCACCGCCTTCACCTTCTCCTCACCGCCGATGTTGCCGGGGTTGATGCGGATGGCGTCGATGCCCCGCTGGGCCACCTCCAGGGCGTACTTGTAGTTGAAGTGGATGTCGGCAATGAGGGGGATGGAGATCTGCTCTTTGATCTTGTCCACCGCCTCCGCTGCGGCCTGATCGGGAATGGCCACCCGGATAATCTCGCACCCGGCGGCTTCCAGCTTTTTGATCTGGGCCACGGTAGCCGCCACATCATCTGTCTTTGTATTGCACATGGACTGGATGGAGACCGGGGCACCTCCGCCCACGGCCACATTGCCCACCATCAGTTTTTTAGTCATGACTTCCTCCTCTTTACCCCACCAGACGGAATACGTCATGGAAGGTCACAAACAGCATAAAGCCCATCAGCACTACAAAGCCGGCGGTGTTGACCGCCGCCATATATCGTGCGGGGACCTTTTTTCTCAAAAGCAGCATAGAGACAGCGTCCACCACCAAAAAGAGGATATGACCGCCGTCCAGGGCCGGGATGGGAAGCAGATTCATGACCGCCAGGTTCACCGCCAGCATGGCGGCAAAGTAGAACATGCTCTCCACCGCCGCGCTGATGCCGCCCAGCTCCTGGGCCTGCTCGCCCGCTTCCGTCATGGAAGATACGATGCCCACCGGGCCGCTGAGATCGTCCACGCCGGCCTCGCCGGTAAAGAGCATCTGCAGGCTCAGACGCACCACCCGGACAAAGTCCACGGTGTTGAGCCAGGCCATGCGCAGCTTGCCTCCCAGGGTGGCCTCCTCTGTGGTGGTCAGATCCCGGTAAATGCCGTAACCCTGGTAGCTCTCCCCTTCCAGACCCGTGAAGGTGTTCCACTGGAGGTTCTCAAAGGTGATCTTTTCTCCGTCGCGTACCACCACCAGATCCAGCGGTTCGCCCTTGTTCAGGTTCAGCAGCAGGTCCACATCGTTATAGAGGTACACCCGCTCACCGTTGATGGACCAGAAGATGTCTCCTTCTTGCAGCGTCACGCCGTTGTACGACGCAAATTCCGGCGCCACACCGGCAATGGCCGGTATCTGGATGACCTGCACGCCCGCATAGAGACCCAGCAGGATCACAAGGCCTGTGAGAAGGTTCATCAGCGGGCCGGCCGCGAAAATGATCAGCTGCTTCCAGAGACTCTGGGTATTGAGGGCCCGCTCGTCGGTGGAGTCCTCATCCTCTCCCTCCATGGCGCAGAAGCCGCCGATGGGCAGCGCCCGCAGGGAATACTGGGTCTCGCCGCGGTCCCGGCACCAGAGCACCGGCCCCATGCCCACAGAAAACTCATTGACCCGAACGCCGCAGAGCTTTGCTGCCACAAAATGGCCCAGCTCATGCAGCGCTACCAAGACGCCGAAGATCAAAATTGCTCCCAGGATATAAAGAATCGTCATGCACTGTCTCCTAGCATATTAAAAAGCTTCGTCCAGCACGCTCTGCCGGGCAGCGGCGTCTGCCGCCAGAATATCGGAAAGAGCGGGCTTTTGCACCACCCGTACCTGAGACCGTGCCTTGGCCACCAGACGGGCAATGTCGTGGAACCCGATCCGGTCCGCCAGGAACAGTCCCACGGCCTCCTCGTTGGCGCCGTTGAGAATGGCGCAGGCGGTGCCACCCTCGGTGGCCGCCTCCTCTGCCAGACGCAGGCAGGGGAACGTATCCCGGTCCGGCTGAGCAAAAGTCAGAGGCGGACAGGTGAGAAGATCCAGTGGTTCCGCCGGGTTCACGCCGCGGTGGGGGTAGGTCATGGCGTAGCGGATGGGCAGGCGCATATCCGGCGTGCCCAGCTGGGCCAGAACGGCTCCGTCCCGGTACTCCACCAGAGAGTGGACGATGGACTGGCGGTGGATGACCACATTCACCTGGGAAAGCGGCAGCCGGTAGAGACGCATGGCCTCAATGACCTCCAGTCCCTTGTTCATGAGCGTGGCGCAGTCCACCGTGATCTTGGGCCCCATTTTCCAATTGGGATGGCGCAGGGCGTCCGCGCGGGTCATCTTCCCCACTTCCTCATAGGTCATCCCATAAAAGGGACCGCCGGAGCAGGTCAGGATCAGCCGCTTGATCTCCCGGCGGTCGGCACAGCCCTGCACACACTGGAAGATAGCGGAGTGCTCCGAGTCCACAGGCACGATCTCCGCACCGGCAGCGTCTGCCGCGTCCATGACCAGCTCGCCGGCGCACACCAGCGTCTCCTTGTTGGCCAAGGCGATGCGCTTTTTCTCGCCGATGGCGGCCAGTGTGGGCTCCAGGCCCACCATGCCCACCACGGCGGTGACCACCGTATCCGCCTCCGGCACCACCGCGGCGTCCATCAGGGCGGCGTGGCCTCCCAGTACCTTCGTATCCGTGTCCTGAATCCGCACAGCCAGGTCTCTGGCCGCTGCCTCGTCGGTCAATACGGCCAGGCGGGGGCGGAACTTGCGCACCTGCTCCTCCATCCGCTCCACGCTGGCGTTGGCGGTGAGGGCCGCCACCTGCAGACCCATCTGCTCTGCCACATCCAGGGTCTGGCGGCCGATGGAGCCGGTGGACCCTAAAATCGAAATCGTCTTACTCATAATCCTATCCTATTCCAAAAAGCTGAAAACAATCCTAAAAGCTACAAGATAGCGTCCAGATCAGTATATGCCCATGTTCAGGACCAGCCATACGAAAGGTGCCACGAAGGTCACGGAGTCGAACCGGTCCAGCACGCCGCCGTGGCCCGGCAGGAGATTGCCGTAGTCCTTGACGCCGAACTCCCGCTTGATGACGGAAAAGCTCAGGTCGCCGATCTGGCTGATGGCGCTGCCCACCAGGCCGAACAGCGCCAGGAGCTCAAAGTTCCAGAAGGCGTCCGCAAGGACATAGGAGCCTACCGCCATCATCAGTGCCGTACCGATGACGCCGCCTACCAGACCGCCCACAGCACCCTCCACGGTCTTCTTGGGACTGACGGGGGTCAGCTTGTGCTTGCCGAACAGCAATCCGGCAAAGAAGGCGAAGGTATCGGACCCGAAGGAGATGCACAGGGGAAAGAACACCAGCAGCATTCCCGTGTACGGCATCATCCGGAGCCGCAGCAGGCAGCTGAGCATCAGCGGGAACACCAGTCCCGCAAAAAGCGCAGCGGTGACAGCGGCAAAGGGGACGGGCCGTGCGCTGCCGTAGCGGCAGATGGACACTACGAACAGCGCCAGCACCAGCAGCGTGCCCAGCAGCGCCGTCAAAGGCAGCACCGGCAGCGCGGTCAGCCTGGCGTATCGGATGGACAACTCCATGTACACGCACACGGGCACCAGTACCGCCGAGAGCACCGCCAACACCGTCAGAGGCTTCCCCGCCTCCCCGGCCACCGCGTGCATCAGCTCCCAGGCACCTACGCCGCACATGCCGCACACCAGGACCATGGTCGCCCATTCGGGCGCCACACCCAGCACCAAAATCAAAAACGGGATGCCGACCACGGCAACCATCACGCGTTTGAACATAAGATCAGCCCTTTAACTGTAAGGTATTATTTCTTTACACCACCGAAACGGCGGTCTCTTTTGCGGTATGCATCGATGGCACGGTCCAGCTCCGCCTCGTCGAAGTCGGGCCAGAGGGTATCTGTGTAGTAAAACTCCGAGTAGGCGCACTGCCACAAGAGGAAGTTGGAAAGCCGCAGCTCTCCGCTGGGCCGGATGATGAGCTCCGGATCCGGGATCCCGGCAGAGTCCAGGTAGTCGGAGAACATGGCCTCATTCAGTTCTTCGGGCCGCTTCTTCCCCTCTGCGCAGTCCGCCGCAAAGCGGCGCACCGCACGCAAGATCTCGTCCCGGCCGCCGTAGTTGAGGCAGACATTGGCCTGGAAATCATCCTTGGAGAGGTGTTCCGTGATTTCATCCGTCTCGTGGGCCAGGGCCCGCAGCTCCGGAGAAATGGGGGTCATGTCTCCGAAAAAGTGCAGCCGGATGTGGTTCCGCTCCATGGTGTCCACTGCCTCCAGAAGATACTTCTTCAAAAGCAGCATGATGGCGGAGACCTCGCTCTCCGAGCGCTTCCAGTTCTCCGTGGAAAAGGCGTACACCGTCAGGTACTGTACGCCCAGGTTTTTGCAGTAGGTGGCGATGCGGCGGAACGTCTCCGCGCCCGCCTTGTGGCCGGCAGTACGGGGCAGGCCCCGCTTGGTGGCCCAGCGGCCGTTGCC
>UMCH01020050.1_pt1 | contig 18195 bp, 10 predicted proteins | sample 1964201 | NCBI WGS metagenome assembly UMCH01 (sample SAMEA4835965, study PRJEB28245) | human gut metagenome | biome: gut microbiome; material: fecal sample | place: Denmark | collected 2008 | reverse complement strand
AACTTTGGAGAACTGATATTCCGATTGGTGAAATGAGGGAGTAACGCCCCGAAGCGCCTACCTGATACTCCGCATGGCAGAGAGACATCGCAAACGTCTCTTTCCAAAAATGTTATAGAGCGCGGTGAAGTCGGCAGAGAGCAATCGTAAGAATGGTTTTCAGACCATACACGAAAGCTGTCCAGAGGTGGACGGTGTTGCCTATATGCCGGGGTTCGGATGACTATGGTTAGAATTGTATGAGAATACTGACGTACTTCCGAATGTACGAGTCTAGACGTTGATACTGTCGAAAAGGCAGTACACCTTTTATGGTGGTATTCGTGGATGAGTAAAAATGGTTGTTATGAAAATCCATGCACCGTTACAGGCGGTGCGGTAATGCATGACCGAATACAGGCTTAGAGGAAGGACCTAAGGTCATCCAATGATAGGAATATCGGAACGTGGAAAGCTGGGAGCATGGAGGCTGTTGCGAGCCAGTGAAATGTTGAATGGGAAAGCCTATTTACATGGTATAACCATTCTTTATTCCAGTGAGAGTAGAGGCACAGTACCTGTGAAGCGGTAATAATAAGACCGTGGAGGGATAGCCTCAAGTCGAATTCAGTAATGAAAATGACAACACATGAAACGCAGCTTCGAGTATGACAAAGAAAATCTAAACCGAGAGGGGAGGATGCCTGTGTTGACTTCGAAGAAGCAAGTAAGGAAAAGAAAACAAAGAAAAATTCGTAACTCTGAGTACTACGATATGGAGAAATTTTTCGATGACCTATACGCACAGGGTAAAACCGACAAGGTATTCAATCATCTGATGGAAATCATCGAAAGTGAAGAAAATATCAAGTTAGCGTACAGAAATATCAAGAGAAATTCAGGCAGTAGTACCGCCGGAGTAGACCACAGGACGATAGACAACCTTGCAAAACTTAGTGAGGAAGCATACATTCGTCTCATACGGAAACAATTCAGCAACTATCATCCACGACCAGTACGGCGTGTGGAGATAGAAAAAGACAATGGAAAGAAACGACCGCTTGGTATTCCGACTATTGTTGACCGTATGGTACAGCAATGTATCTTGCAGGTCATGGAGCCTATCTGTGAGGCGAAATTCAGTGAAAACTCAAATGGTTTTCGCCCAAACCGTTCCGCTGAAACTGCCATAGCGCAGTGTATGCGGTTGATACAGGTACAGCATATGTACTATGTCGTAGACCTTGATATCAAGGGATTCTTCGACAACATCAATCACAGAAAACTGCTACGGCAGATATGGGCACTGGGAATCAGAGATAAGAAGCTGATATGCATTATCAAGGAAATGCTGAAAGCACCTGTGATTTTACCAGATGGAAAAAGGATATATCCCGAAAAAGGAACACCGCAAGGTGGTATCCTGTCGCCGTTACTGGCAAATATCGTATTGAATGAGTTGGACTGGTGGATTGCTTCGCAATGGGAGCAGATGCCAACAAAAACAAAGTTTAAAACGAGAGAAAACACACAGGGAACCGAGATTAAGAGTCATGCTTACAGGGCTCTCCGGAGAAGCAATTTAAAAGAGATGCACGCCGTTCGATATGCAGATGATTTCAAAATTTTCTGCTCATCTCATGCGGATGCGGTAAAGGCGTACAAAGCAACAGAATTATGGCTGAAGGACAGATTAGGACTGGATATCAGTCCTGAGAAGTCAAAGGTGGTAAATCTGAAGCGTCAGTATTCTGAGTTCCTGGGATTTAAGCTGAAAGTCCGTAAAAAGGGTAAGAAATATGTCGTTCGTTCCCATATGAGCGACAAGGCATACAGGAAAGCTCATGCAAAAATCACAGAAGAAGTTGCAAAACTGGAACACTCTTCGGATGATGCCCAGTTTATACAGCTACAGAAATATAACTCTGTGGTTGCAGGACTGCATGAGTATTACTGCATCGCAACTGAGGTCTCGCATGACTTTGGAAGGCTGGCATTTGCAGTCAACAAAAAATTGCGAAACAGACTAAGGGGAGATTTATCCCAAAAGGGGCAACTGAGAAACGGATTTATCAAAGAAAAGTATGGAGCAAGCAAACAGCTTCGGTTTCTGCATGGACGTCCCATCGTTCCGTTGGGATATGTTCAGTCGAAAAATGCTCAGCATAAGAGAAAGGCGGTTAATAAATACACAGCGGAAGGAAGAAAACAGATTCATCAGAATCTGAAATTTAATACTTCCGTTATGCTGTGGATGATGCGCAATCCTGTGAAGAGCAGAACTGTGGAGTATGCGGATAATCGTATCTCACTGTTTGCGGCGCAGTATGGGAAATGTGCAATAACTGGAAAGCAGTTGAGCACGGATGACATCCATTGTCATCACAAAGTTCCCGTCAGCAAAGGCGGTGGCGATGAATATGCAAACCTTATTTTAGTGAGTAAGGACATTCATACCGTTATCCATGCTTCTACGGATGAGACCATCCGAAAATATCTTACAATCCTTAAACTTGATGCGAAACAACTAACAAAACTTAACAAACTTCGTACTATGGCAGAAATGCCACAAATCATTCTTTGACTAAAAGCTAATTCGAAGTGTGTAACGTGTGTTGAAAACCCTGGACGACTGAATTCGAGGGAGCGCCGTGTGCGGTGAAAGTCGCATGCACGGTGTGGAGCGGGGGAAAATCCGGAGATAACTTCAAAGGATTACCTATCACTATCTGGGGCTAAGTCACAGGGAATCAAGCAGCTTATGGCTGGTGGTGGTGTGGCACTGATCGGAACACAGTTGGTACCACTGTTATCCGGATTGTTCGGTTAAGTGCAAAAAGAGAGGAGATAACTCATGGATCGTATATTTGAGGCGATTGAAACATGGATGAGGGATCTTCTGACAGGCATGGTAAGTTCCAACCTGACAACAATGTATACCGATGTCAATGAAAAGACAGGTGAGATTGCTGCTCAGGTTGGGCAGACACCGCAGGGCTGGAATGGGAACATTTTCAGCATGATACAGAATCTTTCCGATTCGGTAATTGTTCCGATTGCCGGTATGATTATCACTTTTGTACTTTGTTATGAATTGATTTCCATGCTCACAGAAAAAAATAACATGCATGATTTGGACACATGGATGTTCTTTAAATATTTTTTCAAGATGTGGGTGGCAGTCTGGATTGTCAGCCACACGTTCACAATTACTATGGCGGTATTTGATGTCGGACAGACGGTGGTAAGCCGGGCGGCAGGTGTCATCAGTTCTGATACAGCGATCAATATAGATACGATGATCAGTACGATGGAAACAGCTATGGAATCTATGGAAATCGGTGAACTTGTCATACTGGCACTGGAAACGATGCTGGTGAGCCTGTGTATGAAGATTATATCTGTATTGATCACAGTTATTTTGTATGGACGAATGATTGAGATTTATCTGTATTCCTCGGTCGGTGCAATACCATTTGCAACGATGTCAAACAGGGAATGGGGACAGATTGGAAACAACTATCTGCGGGGATTATTTGCACTGGCATTTCAGGGATTTTTCATGATGGTTTGTGTGGGAATCTACGCAGTCCTTGTGGCAAATATCCAGATGTCAGATAACGTACATTCCGCATTGTTTGGTGTGATGGCATATACAGTGATTCTGTGTTTCAGTCTGATGAAAACAGGTAATTTTGCAAAAAGTGTGTTTAATGCCCATTAGCAGGAAGGGGGAAAATGATGGCTTTTGTATCTGTACCAAAAGATCTGACCAAAGTAAAAAACAAGATTATTTTAAATCTTACCAAAAGACAGCTTATCTGTTTTGGACTTGCGGCAGCAGTGGGAGTACCGTTTTATTTTTTGACCAGAGGAGTGATCGGTTCCAGTAATGCTGCAACCGGAATGTGTCTTCTGATGCTTCCGGCATTTGTATTTGCCATGTATGAGAAGGATGGGCTTCCGTTAGAAAAAGTTCTGAAGAATATAATTGTGGTCCGGTTTATCCGGCCATCTGTAAGGAAGTATCAGGTGGAAAATATGTATGAGAAAAAACAGAGGATAGTCAGAAAGAAAGGAGGAAGGGAACGTGTTAAAAAGAAAAAATAAGAAAGCATTGCCAGAACAGTTGGAGGACAGTTTATATCCGGATGATTACTGGCTGGATAAGGAAGATGGGCAGGAAGTTTCAGAACCACTGCCAGATGGAGAAAATCCAGTGAGCGGAAAGTTACGCAAAGAACCGATGGTAACTGGTTATGAAGCACTGGAAAGACAAAGAGGTGTCCGCAGACCCAAAAGGAAGATAACCAGAAGGGAAAAGAAAGCATTAAAACAGGCACAGAAATATGAAGCAAAGCTGCGTAAAGAGCAGGAAAGGGCAGATAAGAAAAGTGAAAAAAGAGAAGCAAAACTTGCTGAAAAAGCAGAAAAAGAAGCCAAGCGTCAGGCAAAAAAAGACGCAAAAAAGAGAAAAAGTAAACAGGCTTCCACATCCGGGCAAAAAGCGGCAGGAAACAGGAAACCTGTAAAGACAGGGACAAATAAGACAGCAGTGAAAGCAGATACAGCAAAGGAAAAACAGATTTCAGCACAGCAGTCTATTCCATATCATGAGATGGCAAAGGATGGGATCTGCCGGGTGCAGGATAAGTTTTATTCAAAAACGATCCGGTTTTATGACATCAACTATCAGTTGGCACAGAATGAGGATAAGAACGCAATCTTTGAAAACTGGTGTGATTTTTTAAATTACTTTGACAGCACTATTCATTTTCAGTTGTCTTTTATCAATCAGCACAGTAACATGGCGGAATTTGAAAAAGTTATCCTTATCAAGCCACAGGATGATGAATTTGATGAGCTGCGTATGGAATTTGCACAGATGTTAAAGAATCAGCTTTCCAAAGGAAATAATGGATTGCTCCGTACCAAATATATTACATTTGGCATTGAAGCGGACAGCATCCGGGAAGCAAAACCGAAGCTGGAGAGGATTGAATCGGATATTCTCAATAACTTTAAGATTCTTGGAGTTTCGGCTTATCCACTAAATGGAGAAGAAAGACTTCAGATCATGTATGAAACCTTTAATCAGGACAGTAAGGTTCCGTTCCATTTTTCTTATGATGATGTGCTTCGGACAGGACTGAGTACCAAAGATTATGTTGCTCCGACCAGTTTTGTGTTTAAAAATGGCAGGGATTTTCAGATGGGTGGTACGATAGGGGCTGTTTCTTATTTGCAGATTCTTGCACCGGAGCTTACTGACAAGATGCTTGCGGAATTTCTGGAAATGGACTGTAACCTGATGGTCAATCTCCATATCCAATCTATCGACCAGATGAAGGCGATTAAACTGGTAAAGAGTAAGGTAACAGATATTAACAGGATGAAAATTGAGGAGCAGAAAAAAGCGGTACGTTCCGGATATGACATGGACATTATCCCATCAGACTTAAATACATACGGTGGGGAAGCAAAAAGGCTTCTGGAAGATTTACAGTCCAGAAATGAGAGAATGTTCCTTGTGACGGTATTGTTTTTAAATACTGCACAGACGAAGCAGGAACTTGAAAATGTGGTATTTCAGACTGCAGGAATTGCACAGAAATATAATTGTGCGTTGAAACGTCTGGACTATCAGCAGGAGCCGGGACTGATGAGCTGTCTGCCTCTTGGGATGAATCTGGTTCCGATCAAAAGGGCACTGACTACAACATCCACAGCAATTTTTGTCCCGTTTACCACACAGGAATTATTTATGGGTGGGGAATCTATTTATTATGGATTAAATGCCCTTTCCAATAATCTGATCATGGCAGACCGAAAGAAGTTAAAGAACCCGAATGGTCTGATACTTGGTACACCGGGTTCTGGTAAATCCTTTGCTGCAAAACGTGAAATTGCCAATGCTTTTATTGTGACAAGAGATGATATTATCGTCTGCGATCCAGAAGGGGAATATTACCCACTTGTTCGGGCATTTCATGGACAGGTTATCAGGATTTCGCCAACCAGTCATGATTATATTAATCCGATGGACATTAACCTTGATTATGCAGATGATGATGACCCGTTATCTCTAAAGTCAGATTTTATCCTGTCTTTATGCGAGTTGATCGTGGGAGGTAAAAATGGTCTGGAACCAGTGGAAATGACTATCATTGACCGTTGTGTGCGTCTGGTTTATCAGGATTATCTTTCTGACCCAGTGCCAGAGAATATGCCAATACTGGAAGATTTATACAATCTTCTCCGGGAGCAGAAAGAGCAGGAAGCACAGCGGCTTGCTACTTCCCTTGAAATTTATGTTAATGGTTCTCTGAAAGTATTTAATCACAGAACAAACGTGGAACTGAATAACCGTATGGTCTGCTTTGACATTAAAGACCTTGGGAAACAGTTGAAAAAACTGGGGATGCTCATTGTACAGGATCAGGTCTGGAATAGAGTAACAATCAATCGCTCTGCAAATAAGAGTACCCGATATTATATTGATGAGTTTCATTTGCTGCTGAAAGAAGAACAGACAGCAGCATACAGTGTGGAAATTTGGAAGCGATTCCGTAAGTGGGGTGGTATCCCGACAGGTATTACACAGAATGTCAAGGATTTGCTTGCATCAAGGGAAATTGAAAATATCTTTGAAAACTCTGATTTTATCCTGATGCTGAATCAGGCTTCCGGGGACAGACAGATTCTTGCGAAACAGTTGAACATTTCTCCACATCAGCTTTCTTATGTTACCAACAGTGGAGAAGGTGAGGGACTTGTTTTTTATGGAAGTACGATTATTCCATTCAAGGATAAATTCGATAATTCACTGATGCTGTATGCACTCATGACTTCCAAACCAGATGAAGTAGAAAAGCGGAAGCGTCTTGGAATCGGGGAAAGAGATGAAGAGTAGTTGTAAAAAAGATAGCACAAAACAGAGAAAACGGAGGATTACAGAATGGAAAATAATTGTATGGCAAATCCATGTGAAGGATGCACAGAAGAGGCTTGTGTAGAAATGATGAAAAAACTGCAGGCCGATGAAAAGGTTAAGCAGCTTTTAGAGGCAGGAAAGGACAGCAACGGTGAAGAAGTATTTGGTGAAATGTTGGATGATATGCTTTTCCTGTCAGAAATGATTGACTTACAGCAGGTGCTTTTTTATCTGAGAGAAAAGGAAGGGCTGAGTGAAAGGATGCTGGATATGCTTTTGACTTCGATTCTTTCTAATGTAGATGAAATCTCACATAAATGGGAAGTGTACAAAGACAAAGCGAATTAAAGAAAAACCGCAGCAAAGGGGATGGTGAAATTGCAGGAGCATGAATATAAAGCCAGAGATAAAACCGTCCATAAGATGAGCAGGGATGGTCTTAGGGAAGAAAACCTGCATAACAAGGAAGAAAAACGGATCACCAGTCGTGATGAGGATATAGAAGTTTCCAGAAATCCGAAAAAAGAAGAAGATTTCGGAAAAAATCGACGGGAGCGAATAACGGAAAATAAAGATATACCGACCAGAAAGAAACCCTCTGATATAACCAGATACAGTATAGATGAAGAACAAAAAGTGAAAATGGAACAAGATCTGGGGAATGAGGATGCGAAGGAAGATATGTCTTTAACGGAAGATTCCGGGCCAGATAAACATGCCGTATTTCGTACAGAAAGTATCCGGGGACAGCCAAGAAGTGAACGTGCTGCTCTGGAAACCGCAGTGGACAGCAGAAAACTTAGACAGAGAAAAATGGTCAGAGATTACGCAGAAAGAGAAAAACGGAAGGAAAAGGAGGCTTCCAGACAACAAAAAACTGCGGAAAAAGAAAATATCCGTTATCGTGAAACATCTCAGGTTACAGAAGAATCACTGGAAGGATTTCAGGATGAGATCAAAGGTAAGGTAAAGCGGGAACGGATACTGAAAGAACAGAAAAAACAGTCCCGGCTTTCTTTTGGAGATGAAGGGGATGGCATGGTACATGGAGCAGGAACCGGAATCCGCAAATCAGCTTCGGCAGTGAAAAATGCTGCTTTTACTGTGGGACACTGGAAAGCCCATGAAGCAGAAGATGATAACGCTGCTGTGGAAGGGGCACACAGGATGGAACTTGCGGGGAAAAGTCTTGCAAGAAAGTCCATTTATGTCCGGCAGCGATTGAGGGAAAGCAGGAAACAATCTGCCCGTCTGACAGAAAATATGCTGGATGAAGCAGAAAATAGCAGGCTGATGTTTGATGCTGCTTACGGAAATCAGGCAAAAAATGCAGTGAAGAGAGAAGCTGACCAGAAGAAAAAATCAGCACTTCAAAAATTACTACAGAAAAAACGATACCAAAAGCAGTGCCGGGCGGCAAAAGAAAGTAAAAAAGCCAAAGATGCGGCAATCACATCGGCACAAAGATTTACAGAAAAAACAAAAGATGCAGTCAAAATGGTGGCGGCACAAAACAAAGGAATCTTTGCTACAGTAGCTCTTTTTGGACTGATTTTTGTTCTGATAGTAGCCAGTTTTTCCAGTTGTAGTGCAGTTTTGCAGGGTGGTTCTTCAGCGATCATTTCAACCAGTTATTCCAGTACGGATGAAGATATTTATGCTGCAGAAAATGCGTATAAAGCTCTGGAGGAGGCATTGAACACACAGATCAATCAAATAGAATCCAGGCATCCGGATTATGATGAATACCGTTATCAGATTGATGAGATCGGACACAATCCATATCAGCTTATTTCTTATCTGACAGTGAAATATGGCGGTTTTACTTATGCCGAAGTCGCAGACGAGATAAAAGAAATCTTTCAGCAGCAATATGGAATCAATACACAGTCTACCAGAGAAACTGTAACAGAAACAAAAACTGTCCGGGTTGGAGAATCATTGGGACAGGTTGTTACCAGTGGATATTGCAACTGTTCCATCTGCTGTGGTCAGTGGAGTGGCGGACCGACCGCAAGTGGAGCAATGCCTACCGCAAACCACACGATTGCCGTAGATGCGACAAATCCTTTTGTTCCGATCGGTACTCATGTAGTGATGAATGGCGTGGAATATGTGGTAGAAGATACCGGAGCTTTCGCAAGATATGGTGTGCAGTTTGATGTTTATTATGATAATCATGCGGCGGCATCTGCCCATGGACATCAGACATGGGAGGCTTACATAGCTGACAGCAACGGAAGTCAGGAAGTGGAAGTGACAACAACAAAAGAAGTGAACCGTCTGGATGTTACTATGACCAATCATAATCTGGATACGGTGTTAAGAAGCCGTATGACAGAAGAGGAACAGGAAAGATACGATGCGTATAACCGATATTATGGAAACAGGGATTACCTGTTTGACCTGAATTCCATTCCGACAGGAAGTAGTGGTTTTGGCTATACGATTCCTGGTGAAGCGTTATCTGACCCGCAATTCGCAAAGATGATACGGGAAGCAGAGAAATATCTGGGAGTGCCTTATGTATGGGGTGGTTATTCTCCAAGTGGTTTTGACTGTTCTGGATTTGTAAGCTGGGTAATCAATAATTGTGGAAATGGGTGGAACATAGGAAGGTGTACTGCCGATGAACTTCGTTCTCATTGTTCACAGGTATCCCCATCAGAAGCAAAACCGGGAGATCTGATTTTCTTCCAGGGAACTTATAACACAAGCGGAGCGAGTCATGTAGGAATTTATGTTGGCAACAATATGATGATACATTGCGGAAAGCCGGTACAGTATACAAGCATTGCAAGTTCTTACTGGCAGGAACATTTTATGGCATTTGGTCGTCTGCATTAGGAGGTGACAGGGTAGATGAATATGAAGTTAAAAAAAGTTCTGGATGATATTCAGAAAACAGAAGAAAAGATTGCAGAACTGCAGAAGCATCTGAAAAAGCAGAATGATTTAAAACAGCAGATGGAGGACATAGAAATTATCAAATCTTTCCGTTCACTGAAGCTGGACAGCAGGGAACTTCTTGTACTGCTTGATGGGATTCAGAAAGGAACGGCAACGATTCGGCTGGATGAAGAAGGCGGTATTGCAATAGAAGATGCAAGAGAAAAGAAAGACGGAAACAAAGAAAATAACAAAGGATCTGATGTACAGATACCGGAAAGAGAGGGCTTAGAACATGAAAAATAAAGTAGTAAAAAAACTGATGATGATTGTAATGGCAGTTACAATGCTTTCGGGATTTTCGTTTGCAACTGTATATGCAAATGCTGATCCGCCTGCGGAAGAAACAACTACCGAGGTTGTGGCAGAAACATCATCGGAGGCAACCACAGAAGAAAATACGGAGGATACGGGCAGAGTGATCGCAGAAAGTGATTCCTCTGCCTTTTCTACGCCGGGAAATGCACAACTGGTCGATGATAAGGAAAATGATGATACAAAGCAGTTCCTTACCATCCAGACAAAAAAGGGAAATACTTTTTATATGGTAATTGACCGTTCCAGCACATCAGAAAATGTCTATATGATGTCGTTGGTTGATGAAAATGACCTTGCAGAATTCCTGGATGAAACAGAGGACAGCAAGACAGAGGAAGAACAGAAGGTAGTGATTCCGGAAACAACCACAGAAACAACACCTGCTGTGGAAAAAGAAACAGAAGAAGAAACAACGCAGAAAAATACAGGCGTTGCAGACATCTGGAAACTCTGTACCATTGTATTAGCAGGGGGACTTGGTATTGGTGCAGTGGTTGTATATCTGAAATATGGTCGTAAAAAAGAAGATGGTTTTGTCAGTGAACAACTTGAATTTACAGACGGACCGTTTATTAATGAAGAACAGGAAAATGAAGATGGACAGGAAGATTAAGATTTCTGTTCTCTGAGGTTTAGCACAGAAAAATAAGATACAGGAAAGGGACAGCTACTCTGGCTGTCCTTTTCAGAAAGGACGAAAAATGGCGAGATTTTTAGTGATTGCAGAAAAACCAAGTGTAGCACAAAGTTATGCGAAAAATTTGTCTGCATATAAAAAACAGGACGGGTATATGGAGGGAGAAAACTGCCTTGTGAGCTGGTGTCTTGGACATCTGGCAGAATATGCACGACCGGAAGAATATGATGAAAGATATGCGAAATGGCAGTTTGATGACCTGCCGATCATTCCTGAAACGTGGAAGCTACAGGTGTCAGCAGATAAAAAGAAGCAGTTTTCAGTATTAAAGGATCTGATGAACCGGGAAGATATAGAGTATCTGGTAAATGGCTGTGATGCAGGACGGGAAGGAGAATTGATCTTCCAGAGAGTATATGATCTGTCCGGATGTAGAAAACCAGTCAGACGATTATGGATCAGCTCTATGGAAGATGAAGCAATACGAAATGGTTTCCATGAGATGAAAGATGCCGGCTTTTACAGTAACCTTTGCATGGCGGCGGTATGCAGGGCACAGGCAGACTGGCTGATTGGAATGAACGCTACCAGAGCTTATACGACAAAGTATTATAAAAAACTGGTAGTTGGAAGAGTACAGACACCAACTCTTGCCATGCTGACGGAACGGCAGGACAGGATTGAGCATTTTCAGAAAGAAACCTTTTACAGAGTGGAACTGACAGATGGAAAGCTCGTTGCCGTATCAGAGAACATTACCAATAAAGCAGACGCAGAACTTCTGGTAGCATTATGCGACGGTTCTGAGGCAATTATTACAGAGCTAAAAAGAGAACAGAAGAAAGTATCCCCTCCTAAATTATATGATCTGACAAGCCTGCAGAGGGAAGCGAACCGGTATTTTGGATTTACGGCAAAGAAAACGCTTGATCTTTTACAGGAATTATATGAAGAAAAGCTGGTAACGTATCCGAGGACAGACAGCCGCTTTGTTACAGAAGATATGATTGGAACAGTAGAAGAACTGGCAGGGAAAATGCCGTTGATGCTGCCTTTTGTAGAATATGGGCAGTTAGGACATAACATAAAAAGAGTTGTAAATAATGAAAAGGTATCTGACCATCACGCTATTCTTCCGACAAAAGAGGCTGTGGAAAAAGGAATCATGGATTTGTCAGAGGATAAAAAGAATCTGATGATACTGATTGGACAGCAGGTACTTCAGGCAGTCGGGGAAGATTATCTGTATGAACAGACAGATGTTACTGTGAACTGTCAGAAAAATGAGTTTACTGCCAGAGGAAAAACAGCGGTGCAGATGGGATTTAAAGACGTGGAAAAAGCCTTTCGCAGTCATTGTGTAAAAACGGAGAAAGAGGATTCAGACAGACAGTTGGAAATTCCATACGGATACCAGAAAGGTATGCAGCTTTTTAATGTCAAGGCAGAAACAAGTATCCATTATACTTCTCCACCGAAATCATTCAATGAAGATACGCTTCTTGCAGCAATGGAAACAGCAGGTAATAAAGAATTTGATGAAAAGACAGAGAAAAAAGGGCTTGGAACACCTGCAACGAGAGCCAGCACCATTGAAAAACTGGTGGCATCCGGATATGCACAGCGAAAGGGGAAACAGATTATTCCAACAGCAGAGGGCAGGGAACTCATTCGTGTAATGCCAGAGAATTTAAAATCTGCAGGACTGACAGCCGAATGGGAGAACAGGCTTTTGCTGATGGAACGAGGGGAGCTTAATGGAGAACAGTTCATGGATGATATTGTAACCATGCTGGAAGAAATCCTGAATGGCTGCAGAAAAATCCCAGAGGAAGAAAGAAATCGTTTTCAGACAGCAAAAGAATTAATTGGGAAATGCCCGGTCTGCGGTTCTGATATTTTTGAGGGGAAAAGGAATTTTTACTGCTCGAACCGTCAGTGTGATTTTGCTCTTTGGAAGGATAACCGATTTTTAGAAGGTATGGAGAAGAAACTGGACAAGAAAATGGCAAAAGAACTTCTGGATAAGGCTTGTACCCATGTAAAAGGGTTATATTCCAAAAAGAAAGACTCCAGGTTTGATGCAGATCTTCTGATGACATTGGAAAATGGAAAGCCGAAATTTCATTTGGAATTTCCGAAAAGAAAGCATAAAGGATAAAGCAAAAATTAAAGATTGGAGGAAGAGACATGGCAAGAGTACAGGAGATTCGTGGTATGGCAGAATGGTATGCCACTGACATAGCCAGTTCCCCGGCAGACTGGATGAAATATCTGGATACTGCCGCCAGATTATACCGTTATTCCTTTACTGACCAGCTTCTCATTTATGCACAGCGTCCACAGGCAACTGCATGTGCATCCCTGGAATTGTGGAATGAGAAGATGATGAGATGGGTAAACCGAGGGGCAAAAGGAATTGCTTTGCTGGATGAAACAGGGACAAAAGCAAAAATCCGGTATGTGTTCGATATAAAAGATACCCATATGGTACAGGGCGGCAGATCACCATACCTGTGGCAGCTTCAGGAACATCAGAGGGGAGAAGTGCTTGCACATCTTTCTGATGTTTATAATCTGGAAGAGAAAGATACGGCAGATCTGGCAGATGCGTTGATGTCTGTGGCAAAAGAGATGGTCAATGAAAATCTGGAGGATTATCTGGATGGCTTATCGTATGCAACAGAAGGAACCTATCTGGAAGACCTGGATGAAGGGACGATTCGGAACGATTTCCGGCAGCTTGCAACGGACAGTGTATATTATATGCTTGCAAGAAGATGCGGACTTGATCCTATGTTGATTCTTGAAGAAGAGGATTTCATGCACATCACCGATTATAACAGGCTTTCCGTATTGACTTTTCTTGGAAATGCTGCAAGCCAGCTCGCTGAGAGTGTACTGATTGATATTGGAAAAACGGTACATAAAATTTCTCTGGAAGAAATCAGGAAAGGTCTTGAAAATTCTGAAGAGAGGAATTATAATAACTTTAACACGTTAATGCGTGAAAATAAAATACAGGACACAGAAGAGAGAATAAATGATATTGAGGATAATGAAGGAGGAACTGACTATGGAACTGACCTATCATCGCAAGGGGGACTACCTGTTTCCGAACCTGACCGTAGAGGAAGAAGAAGTGACAATCGGGAAATACGGGATGCTGAGGAGAACATTTCTGAAGGAACACAAGAACAGCCTTTACCAGAGCCTTTTCCTGACAGGGAAGCTGAACAAGCATCTTTTGGAGATCGAGAAAGCGGCTCAGGAGAGAATGGAGAGCCAGATGGAGAAATTGCTGAAGAACAAACCGGCACCGGACAAGGAAGCCGATCCGATGGCATGGACAGCACATATGAACGCACTGACAGCAATAGCAGAAGAGAGCATCTTGACGGAATTGGTATACAGTTAGTTACAGATACAGGAGAAGATGGATTGAGTGAAGCAGAGGAAGAAATCGCCTCTGCTTTATCTTTGCCCGAATTACCAACTGTAAATCAGCAGATCCGGAAGATTGAGGAGCATATGTCTGCCCTGTATGCCGGGGAAATCCCAATTCCGGAAGAAGTTGTGGATGAAATCCTCCGTACCGGAAGTAATAAGAGTAAAAGCCAGTTACGGCTTATCTACAATTTTATGAGTGAACAGTCAGCAGAAGATTATACAGAATTTGTGAAGCGTGAATATGGCATCGGTGGCAAAGGTCTTAAAATTAATGGAAACGAGTATTCTGTGTGGTTTGATGAAACAGGGATGCAGATTGCCGTAGGACATACGGTGAACGATCGACTTTTAGATAAGGCTTTTTTATCATGGGAGGATGTCAGTGGACGTATCCATCAGTTATTAAAACAGGGAGAATACGCACCACAGTCTGTCCTTGATGCAGCAAGGGAAAATGCCTTGCAGGAACACGCACAAGTGCTTGCCTACATGGAAACTGATATTGTGGATGATCTGTCTGAACTGGTATTTTCAGCAGATGATATGAAGATTTTTCATAATGGTTATCCGGAAAAGACAGATGCTCTGGCGGAAAAGCTGGATGATGCAGAGTGGCTTTCCGAATTAAATGAAAGACTGGAAGGTCTGGCTGAAATGTATGACATAGACAAATCCATCATGCGTTTTCATTATTATAAACCAACCCTTGTTTCTGAGCAGTTTCAGAAATTTGCCGAAGAAGTCATTCCCTATCAGGCAAGAGAGGGATTTGCTTGGAAAGAACAGGAAATATTTATCACGCAGGATGAGATTGATGCTTTCCTTGCAAGAGGTGGAGCTTTTTCAGAAGGAAGGCTTCGCATATATTCTTTTTATCTGCGGCATCAGGATGAACAGGAGAGAACAAATTTTATGAAAGAGCAGTATGGCATTGGAGGACAGAGCCATGCCCTTTCCAGAGCGGACAATTCCTATGCAGATTACAATGGAAAAGGATTACAGCTTTCCAGAGGAAATCCGGGTGCATACCATACAAAAGAAGAACTGAGCTGGCAGAAAGTGGCAAAAAGAGTGGATTATCTCATAAAAAATGACCATTTTCTTCAAGCCGGAGACTACGCTCATATGCCGGAATATGAACGATACCAGATGGCAATGCGGGTGATTAATTTTTATAACAGACTGCCACAGGAAATTGAGCGTCCATTTACGGATGAACTTTTGCATGAGGAAGCAAGAAAACAGGTGCCAAGGATGCTGGCAGATGAAGAAATGGCACAGGAATTGTTACAGAAGATGGATGCAGCTCTTGCAGAACTACCCTTGGATTTTGAAGCCTATGGGACAAATTACAACGAGAAAGCACAAAGTCTGTCAATACTCCATCAGTATGTAGAGGGAACGTACACTATATTTCCAACCAAGGAACTGGAACAGCCGACCATAGAGTTAAGCGGTCATCAGATGTCCATGTTTGATTATCTGGATACGAAAGCATATATGGAACCGGATGTTGTAGACATGCAGGATGTAGAGGAAACGGTGGAATCGGTTTTAGACGAAACGGAAGAAGAAACTGATGAGATTGAACAGTCAGAAATTTCAGAAGAAAACGATACAATGGTGCAGTCAGAAATACCGGAAACTCCTGTGGAAACGGCGGAAAAATCAGCAGGTGCAATAGCTGACCAATGGGAACAGGGTGTTTTTGAATATCAGGGATACCATTTTGAAGCAGTTGGTGTCTTGTCTGATGGGCTGGAAGGAAAAGAATTGGTTGCGCAGACACGTTCCAATACGGAACTGCATTTGTCAACGTACCATACAGAAGATTTCCCTAAGTATTCCTATGATGAATTTTATGCTGTCAGCAATGCCCCGGATGCGGATATATTCCGATGTCTGGAAACAGGAAAAAACTATATTCCGGGAGAAAATGAGCTGTTTGGCTATGAGGGAGAATTTCAACCATATATCAGACAGGAAAAAACAAAGATTGTGACTATGCCACATAACTTCCGTATTGAAGATAATGACCTTGGTGCAGGCGGTCCGAAAGCAAAATATAAAGCGAATATAGAAGCAATCCGTTTATTACAGACTTTGGAGAAAGAAGAACGTTTGGCAACACCAGAAGAACAGGAAGTATTATCCCATTATGTTGGCTGGGGCGGTATCCCACAGGCATTTGAAGAAAACAACGGAAGCTGGGCAAATGAGTACAGCGAACTGAAAAATACGCTGACTTCAGGAGAGTATAGTGCAGCAAGAGCATCCACCCTAAATGCGTTTTATACTTCTCCGACAGTGATACATAGTATGTATGAAGCATTGGAAAATATGGGATTTACAAAAGGAAACATTCTGGAACCATCCTGTGGAGTAGGAAATTTCATGGGACTTATCCCGGAAAGCATGAGTAAGGCAAAAATGTATGGTGTGGAACTTGACCCGGTATCCGGCAGAATCGCCAGACAGTTATATCAGAAAAACCAGATTGCCATACAGGGATTTGAAACAACACAGTTTCAGGATAGTTTCTTTGACTGTGTGATTGGTAATGTACCGTTTGGAGCGTACCAGGTAAATGACAAAAGATACGACAGGCATCATTTTCTGATTCATGATTATTTCATTGCAAAATCTCTTGATCTTGTGCGTCCAGGCGGTGTGGTTGCAGTTGTGACTTCCAGTGGAACCATGGATAAACAGAATCCGGCAGTCAGACAATATATTGCAAACAGGGCAGAGCTGCTGGGTGCGATCAGGCTTCCCAATAATGCTTTTCAGAGAAATGCAAATACAAATGTTGTATCAGATATTCTGTTTTTTCAGAAAAGGGACAGGGCGGCAATCGAGGAGCCAGAATGGGTAAACCTAAAGACGACAGAGGAAGGCTATTCTGTAAATGCGTATTTTGCAGAGCATCCGGAAATGGTTCTTGGTGAATTTACCACAGAAAGTACCCAGTATGGTAAGCAGGAAGTTACTGTAAAACCAAAAGAAGGCATTACTCTTGAAGAACAGTTAAAGAAAGCTGTACAGAATATTCATGGAACAATCACAGAAATGGAATTTTCAGATAGCGAGTTAGAGGAACAGGTAGTTTCTATTCCGGCAGATCCAGATGTGAAGAACTTTAGCTTTGCTGTTTTGGATGATGACATTTATTACAGGGAAAATTCTGTGATGAATAAAGTAGAACTTCCAATGGCAACTACAGAACGAGTAAAAGGCATGGTGAAGATGCGTGACGCAACAAATAAATTGTTACAGCGTCAGCTGGAAGACTGCGGTGATCAGGAAGTTGAAGAACTTCAAAAAGATTTGAATGAAATTTATGATTCCTTTACTGCAAAATATGGTTTGCTTAGCAGTAATGCAAACAAAAGGGCATTTAGTCAGGATAGCAGCTATTGTCTTCTGACTTCACTGGAATTTCTGGATGAGCAGGGCAACCTCAAAAGAAAAGCAGATATTTTTACAAAAAGGACAATCCGTCATGCTCAGGCAGTTACTTCGGTGGATACCGCCAGTGAAGCATTGGCAGTGTCTATTGGAGAAAAGGCACAGGTTGATCTTGCTTATATGTCACAGCTTACCGGGAAAACAGAAGCAGAACTGACGGAAGAACTGACAGGTGTGATATTTAGGAATCCGCTAAATGAAAAGTGGGAGCCATCTGATGAATATTTGTCTGGAAATGTCCGGGAAAAATTGAAGATTGCCAGAGGATTTGCCGAGAACCGCCCGGAATATGCTGTTAATGTACAATATCTGGAACGAGTGCAGCCAAAAGACCTGGATGCCTCAGAAATTGAAGCAAGACTTGGTGCAACATGGATTTCTCCAGATTATGTGACACAGTTTATGGCAGAAACATTCCATACACCAAGGTATTATATTGGAAGTCGGATAAAAGTCCAGT
>UMCH01008849.1_pt1 | contig 18313 bp, 10 predicted proteins | sample 1964201 | NCBI WGS metagenome assembly UMCH01 (sample SAMEA4835965, study PRJEB28245) | human gut metagenome | biome: gut microbiome; material: fecal sample | place: Denmark | collected 2008 | reverse complement strand
GCTGCGGTACGGCATCTGCGTTGCCAAAATGCTCGATAAAACATCCAGTATTATCTGTGCTTTTGGCTTAGCAGCTGCCGCACCTCGCTCGCCGTATCGGCACTTAGAATTATGCGGTATTGCCTAAAGATATAGCGAAAGCCCGCAGAGCATTTTTTATGGTGCTCGGCGGGCTTTTGGTTTCGTTGGCAGAAAATAAAAAAGCAGAGACAGGAGACAATGAAACCAGTTTATCTCATATTGGCGAAGCTGATATTGGCGAAGCTGATCATCAAACAGATCACGACCCAGACCAGCGCAATAATCAGGCCGGAAATCTGGGAGCCCTTGCGCCTGCCGGAATTGCTGTTCTGGTAAGTTGGCTTGGTAGGCCGCTGGGACGGCTGGGGGCGCGGTGCGCTTTCGGCCCGGTGGCGGGCGTAATCCGCCGCCAGCGAGACCGGACGGGCTTTCTGCCCCGGCTCAACGTGGGAGGGGCAGTTGGGATCCTCGGTATGGTGCAGAGTATAGCGGTCCTCAGGGGGAAAAATCATTCCGCAGTCGTCACAGCGCTGGTTGGTCAGATGGCCGCCGCAGATGGAGCAACGCATAAAACAGCCCTCCTGTTCAGTTCTGGTATTACACAAAAACGACAATAGCTTTGGGCAATACCGCATAATTCTAAGTGCCGATACGGCGAGCGAGGTGCGGCAGCTGCTAAGCCAAAAGCGCAGATAATACTGGATGTCTTATCGAGCATTTTGGCAACGCAGATGCCGTGCCGCAGCCGCCGAAGCGGTGCTTAAGCCGCTAGGCGGGAATTGTGCGGTATTGCCTTTGTTTTTATTATACAATCCCGGCAAAGCAAAAGGCAAGGGTCTGCGCAGCGTTTTGCGACAGTTTATGCGGTTTTGCTGCGCTAAGCATGCTTAACGGTACTCGGCGGCCTTTTTGGCGTGCAGACTTTCAGACATAATGACCATGACCACCAGCCCAACGGCTAGGTACCAGGGGTACAGCCTGGGGGTAACGTTCTGTGCCAGCAGGCCGAACAGCGGCGGGGCCAGGCAGGAGCCCACATAGGCAAAGGCCATCTGTAACCCCGTCATCGACATGCTCAGCTCCCGGCCAAAATTGACCGGCGTTTCGTGGATGATGCAGGGGTAAACAGGGGCGCAGCCCAAGCCGATCAAAATCAGGCCCACAAACAGCACGTTGTTCCCGGCAGGCAGTAGAACCAGCAGAATGCCCAGGGCAATTAACACCTGCCCCAGCCGGATCATGTTGCGGTCGCTCATCTTCATCGTCAAAAAGCCGGAAACAAACCGCCCGGCGGTAATGCCCAAATAGAACAGGCTGGCCCAGCTGGCAGCGGTCTGGGCATCCAAACCGCGCACCAGGGTGCAGTAGCTGGAGGCCCACATCCCGGCGGTGGATTCCAGTGCGCAGTAACACAAAAAGCAGACTAGAACTTCCGGCACACCGGTGATTTTCAGCAGCTCCGGAAAGCTGCGGTGCTGCGGGGTGAACGGCTCGCCACCCATAGCGTCCTGCGGCAGCTTCCACAGCGGCAGGCTGAACAGCAGCACCACTGTCAGCACCACCTGCAAAATGCCAATGATGCGGTAGCCGCCCTGCCAGCCGGAACCGGCCAGTGCCTGCCCCATAATAACGGGGCCAAGGCTGGCACCCACACCCCACATGCAGTGCAGCCAGCTCATATGGCGGCTTTTGTAGTGCAGGGCAACATAGTTGTTTAAGGCTGCATCCACGCTGCCCGCGCCCAGCCCATAGGGGATAGCCCACAGGCAGAGCTGCCAGAACGCATGGCAGAAGGAAAACCCGAACAGCGCCGCTGCCGTGGTGGCAACGCTGATGGCGGTGACCCGCCCGGTGCCAAGGCGCTCGTTCAGGCGGTCGCTCGCCAGGGCGGAAAGGATGGTGCAGGCGGAAATGATCATCGAAACGCCGCCCGCCCAGGAAACCTGCGCCCCCAGCTGCGGGTACATGGTGGGCCATGCCGCGCCCAGCAGGGCGTCCGGCAGACCAAGGCTGATAAACGCCAGATAAATGATTGGCAAAAGCAAAGATGCCATGGATTGATACTCCTTTTGAAAATAATCATAGGCAACACCGCACAATTCCCGCCTTGCGGCTTAAGCACCGCTCCGACAGCTGCGGCACGGCATCTGCGTTGCCAAAATGCTCGATAATACACAAAGTATTATCTGCGCTTTTGGCTTGGCATCTGCCGCACCTCGCTCGCCGTATCGGCACTTAGAATTATGCGGTATTGCCCAGAGATGGTTTTGACAGCATTATACCATGAAAAAAGTCAAGAAATGCCGTTTACAAAAAGAATTTGTTCAAAAAACGTTCAAAACTTTATGATATCTTTATTTTATATACTGCATTCTTGCATCCAGAATACAGGGCAAAGGGAGCATTTCATCTTGCATCATTTGCCGAAAAGCGGTACAATAATATGAATTTCGCCTTGTTCCAAAAAGGCGCAGCCCCGCGTGCAGAATGCCGCTTTCAGAGTTCAAAAACGGAGAACGTTTTCATACCCCTAGGAGGTCAACCCCATGAGAGTTGGTTTGGACATCGGTTCAACTACCATTAAATGTGTCGTGCTGAACGATGCAGAGCAGATCGTATATTCCACCTATGAGCGCCACTACAGCCATATCCTGGAAAAAGGCAAGGAGCTGCTGCACCGCGCCGCGCAGAACTATCTGCCGGATGGCAGAGCAAAGCTGGCAATCTCCGGTTCCGCCGGTATGGGCCTTGCCGACAGCTGCAAGGTGCCCTTTGTGCAGGAAGTGTTTGCCACCCGCGTGGCCGCCAACAAGCTGGCGCCGGGTACCGACTGCATCATTGAGCTGGGCGGCGAGGATGCCAAGATCTTGTTCCTGACCAACGGTACCGAAGTGCGCATGAACGGCAGCTGCGCAGGCGGCACCGGTGCATTTATTGACCAGATGGCCACCCTGCTGAAGATGAGCGCAGATGAGATGGATAAGGCGGCGCAGAAATCCACCCGTACTTACACCATTGCATCCCGCTGCGGTGTGTTTGCCAAAAGCGACATCCAGCCCCTGATCAACCAGGGCGCACAGGCGGGGGATATTGCGGCTTCCATTTATCAGGCTGTGGTCAACCAGACCATTGCCGGCCTGGCACAGGGCCGCCCCATCAAGGGCAATATTTTGTACCTGGGCGGGCCGCTGACTTTCTCCACCGTGCTGCGCAAAAGCTTTGACGAAACCCTGCATGTGACCGGTACCTGCCCGGAAAACAGCCTGTTGTACGTGGCGCTGGGAGCTGCGTTCTATGCAGACCAGGAGTTTGATCTGAATGAGGTTGCCAGCCGCCTGGATGAATACAGCGCCACCGCAACTTACATCAGCCTGCCGCCCCTGTTCAAGGATAAGCAGGAATATGAGGACTTCCATGCCCGCCACCTGAAAGCCTCGGTGCCTTGCGTGCCTTTTGGCGCGGACTGCGGCCCGGTACATATCGGTATTGACTCCGGTTCCACCACCATCAAGCTGGTGGTGATCGACCAGAATGATAATATCCTGTTCACCAGCTACCAGCCCAACCTGGGCAACCCGCTGCCCCTGGTGCGGGAAACGCTGCTGAAACTGTACCAGCGGCACCCCGGTTTGCAGATCGCCAGCGTGACCACCACCGGTTACGGCGAAGAGCTGGTCAAGAATGCGTTCCATTGTGACCGCGGCCTGGTAGAAACTGTGGCCCACTTTACTGCCGCCAAGCACTTTATGCCCAACGTTGATTTCATCATTGATATCGGTGGCCAGGATATGAAGTGCTTTAAGATCGAGGACGGGGCCATCAGCAATATCTTCCTGAACGAAGCCTGTTCCTCTGGCTGCGGCAGCTTTTTGCAGACCTTTGCCCAGGCACTGGGCTATGATGTCAAGGAGTTTGCCGCCCTTGGCCTGTTTGCCGATAAGCCCGTTGACCTTGGCAGCCGCTGCACGGTGTTCATGAACTCCAGTGTCAAGCAGGCCCAGAAGGACGGCGCTTCCATTGAAAACATCAGCGCTGGCCTGTCCATCTCGGTGGTCAAGAACGCACTGTATAAGGTGATCCGTGCTTCCAGCCCGGAAGAACTGGGCCGCAACATTGTGGTGCAGGGCGGTACATTCTATAATGAAGCGGTTCTGCGCGCCTTTGAAAAAGAGATGGGCGTCAATGTTATCCGCCCGGACATTGCGGGCCTGATGGGCGCTTACGGCGCTGCGCTGTACGGCAAAGCCCGCACCGCAGCGGGCCAGATGAGCACCGTGCTGACCCAGGACGAGCTGGAACACTTTGAACAGAAGGTCAGCACCGTCCAGTGCGGCGGCTGCGGCAACCACTGCCAGCTGACCATCAATGTGTTTGCCGATGGCAAGCGCTATATTTCCGGCAACCGCTGCGATAAGCCGGTGACCGGCAAGGCAACCAACGATGATCTGAACCTGTACGCCTACAAGCTCAAGCTGCTGCTGGATTATAAGCCGGAAAACGAGGGCAATTCCCGCGGGGTCATCGGCATTCCGCTCTGCCTGAACATGTATGAGCTGCTGCCGTTCTGGCATACCTTCTTTACCAAGCTGGGCTTTACCGTCAAGGTCAGCCCGGTTTCCAGCCGCAAGCTGTACCAGGAAGGCCAGGCCACCATCCCCAGCGATACCGCCTGCTTCCCTGCAAAGCTCAGCCACGGCCATATTGCCGAACTGTGCAAGATGGGCGTGGACGCTGTGTTCTACCCCTGCATGAGCTACAATGTGGACGAACACCTGGGCGATAACCATTATAACTGCCCCGTGGTTGCTTATTATCCCGAAGTTCTGGTCGGCAACTGCCCGGAACTGGAAAATACCAAGTTCATTTATGATTACATCAACCTGGCCCGCCGCAAGGACTTTACCAAGCGTTTCCCGGCCATTCTGGACCAGTATTTCCCCGGTATCCCTGTTAAGGAAGTACATGCCGCCATTGATGCCGCGTATGATGAGTACGAGCACCACATGACCCAGGTGCGCGCCAAGGGAGCGGAGATCATTGCCCGCGCCCGCGCGGAGCACCGCCACATTATTGTGCTGGCCGGCCGCCCCTACCATGTGGATCCGGAGGTCAACCATGGCATTGATAAGCTGATCATCCGCCAGGGCGCTGCCGTGGTAACGGAAGATTCCGTCAGCTGCTATGAAGAAAAGTTTGATACCGCCGTGCTAAACCAGTGGACCTACCACAGCCGCCTGTATGCGGCCGCCAAGTACTGCACCACCCAGCCGGATATGGACCTGGTGCAGCTGGTATCCTTCGGCTGCGGCCTGGATGCCATTACCACCGACGAGACCCGCGAAATTTTGCAGGAAGGCGGCAAGCTGTACACCCAGCTGAAAATTGACGAGATCACCAACCTTGGCGCCGTCAACATCCGCCTGCGTAGCCTGTTTGCCGCACTGGAAGAACGGAAAGAAGACCAATGATGAGTTAGGAGGTAGGAGTGAGGAGTTAAAGCACGTCGCAAAGCCTGCGGCAAAATTTGATAGAGTAAGCAGGGAAAAGCGCTTGAAAAGAGCGGCTGCCAAAAGCACTTAAGCGCAGCTTTCCCATACCGTCAACTCCTAACTCCTACTTCCTAACCCCTACCTAAACAAGCGAGGCACTTTATGGAATACATGACCCCCAATTTTACCAAGGATATGGTCAAGACCCACAAGATTTTGATCCCCAATATGGCCGTTACCCAGTTCCGGCTGCTGCAGGCTGCGCTGGAGTGCGAGGGCTATAATGTGGAAGTTTTGGGCAACTGCGGCAGCGAGGTCGCCCAGCTTGGCCTGAAATATGTTCACAACGATACCTGCTACCCGGCGCTGCTGGTCATCGGTCAGTTTATTGACGCGCTGAACTCCGGCAAGTATGATCTGGACCATACCGCGCTGCTCATTACCCAGACGGGCGGCGGCTGCCGTGCATCCAACTACATCAAGCTGCTGCGCAAAGCGCTGGTCAAGGCCGGGTACGGTAATATCCCGGTGGCATCGCTGAACTTTTCCGGCCTGGAAAAAGGCAGCGGCCTGCCGCTGACCCTGCCGCTGATCCGCAAGGTCATTGCCTGCATCTATTACGGCGACCTGTTGGTGACCCTGCGCAGCCAGACCAAGCCCTATGAGAACAAGCCCGGCTCCGCTGATGCCCTGACCGAAAAGTGGATCGCCACCATCCAGAGCTGGATGCACAAGAGCATCAACTACAATGTGCATGATATGAAACGCCAGTTCGCCGTCATCTGCGCTTCTTACGCTTCGGTGCCTGTTACCCGCGTGCCGAAAGTCAAGGTTGGCGTTGTGGGCGAAATTTACGTCAAGTATTCGCCCCTGGGCAACAACGATCTGGAAAAATTCCTGGAAAGCCAGGACTGCGAAGTGAACCTGCCCGGCCTGATGGGCTTTGTGGAATACTGTGTTGCCAACATGACGCTGGACGTGGAGCTGTACGGCGGCAGCAAGGTCAAGGCAATGGCGACGGATAAGCTGCTGGACTGGATGGATTCCATCGGCTGCGCTATGAACGATGCCATGCGCAAAAGCGGCTTCTATGCGCCCGGCTCTTTCCGTGAACTGATGGAAAAACCCAAGGGCATTATCTCCCTGGGGGCCAAGATGGGCGAAGGCTGGCTGCTGACCGCCGAAATGATCGAGCTGGTGGAGGGCGGATACGAAAACATCGTTTGTGCTCAGCCCTTTGGCTGCCTGCCGAACCACATTGTAGGCAAGGGCATGATCAACCAGATCCGCGCCCGCTACCCGCAGGCCAACATCACCCCCGTGGACTATGACCCCAGCGCCACCCGCGTCAACCAGGAAAACCGCATCAAGCTGATGCTGGCCGTGGCCAAGGAGCGCCTGACCACCAAGGCTGACCCTGCCCCCGTTACGGCAGAAGAACTGGCGGGCGGCGCCCCGCAGGTGGAAACCCAGGTTCCCGCTATGCTGTAAGGCAAAATTATAAAGGCAATACCGCATAATTCTAAGCGCCGATACGGCGAGCGAGGTGCGGCAGATGCTAAGCCAAAAGCGCAGATAATACTGGATGTCTTATCGAGCATTTTGGCAACGCAGATGCCGTGCCGCAGCCGCCGGAGCGGTGCTTGAGCCGTTAGGCGGGAATTGTGCGGTATTGCCTAAAGATAGTGAACCGCCCTGCCGAGGTACAGCGCTGCACCCGGCGGGGCGGTTTTGCCTCAGATAAAAGCGTAAAATCATACCTTGTGCGGGGCGGCATTTTGGGGTATGCTGGTAGCAGAGAAAGAGATGAAAACAGCAAAGGAGTATTTTGCAATGAAATATGATTTTACTTCCATCATGAACCGCCATGGCAAGGACGCCATTGCGGTAGATTCCGTCGGCCAGATGAACGGCTTTGCGCCCGAAGCGCCCAAACCTGGCTTTGATGTGATCCCCATGTGGGTGGCGGATATGAATTTTCCCACGGTACCCACCATCCAGCAGGCCATTATCGAACGCGCCCAGCACCCGGCCTTTGGCTATTTTAGTGCGACCGATGAATATTATGATTCCATCATCCGCTGGCACCAGACCCGCAACGGTGTAACCGGCCTGACCAAAGAGTGCATCGGGTACGAAAACGGTGTGCTGGGCGGCGTGATCTCTGCTTTGACCAGCTTTGCTGCCCCCGGCGATGCCGTGCTGCTGCACAGCCCCACCTACATCGGCTTTACCGCCAGTGTGGAAAACAACGGCTATAAAATTGTGCACAGCCCACTGGTCAAGGATGAAAACGGTGTGTGGCGGATGGACTTTGAGGATATGGATGCCAAGATCAAGGCGAACCACATCCATGTGGCGATCTTCTGCAGCCCGCACAACCCCTGCGGCCGCGTGTGGGAGCGCTGGGAGTTGGAAAAGGCGATGGAGGTCTACCGCGCCAATGACTGTCTTGTCATTTCGGACGAAATCTGGTCGGATATCATTCTGAACGGCCACAAGCACATCCCCACCCAGTCCGTCAGCGAGGATGCCCGCAGCCGCACCGTTGCCCTGTATGCCCCCAGCAAAACCTTTAACCTGGCGGGCCTGGTGGGTAGTTACCATATTATTTATAACCCCTACCTGCGGGACCGCGTGCGTGCCAAAAGCAGCAAGCCGCACTATAATGATATGAATGTGCTTTCTATGCACGCCCTAATCGGCGCTTATAAGCCGGAAGGGTACGAATGGGTGGAGGAACTGCGGGAGACCATCAGCGGCAATGTCAACTTTGCCTGTGATTATATCACCCAGCATTTTGAAGGCGTTTCGGTCAGCAAGCCGGAGGGCACCTACATGCTCTTCCTGGATTGCACGGATTGGTGCAAAGCCCACGGGAAAACCATTGCCGAGGTGGAAAAAGCCGGCTGGAATGTGGGCGTTGCCTGGCAGGATGGCCGTATGTTCCACGGCCCCTGCGCCATCCGCATGAACCTTGCACTGCCCCTGACCCGCGTGCAGGAAGCCTTTGAACGGCTGGACAAATACGTGTTCAATGGGGAATGGGTGTGATAGGCGTAGATAAAAAATAAGGCAATACCGCATAATTCTAAGTGCCGATACGGCGAGCAAGGTGCGGCACTTAGAATTATGCGGTATTGCCCAAAAATTATTTGTCCAACTGCATCAAACCGACCTTGCGGTATACCTTGCTGACGGTACGGTTGGCAAGGCGGGCGGCACGCTCGGCACCGGATTTCAGCACGCTGTCCACATAGGCTTTGTCAGCCAGAATGCGGCCATACTCGGCCTGCACGGGGGCCAGGGCGTCGGCGGTCACTTCGGCAACGGCCAGCTTGAAATCACCGTAACCCTTGCCGGCAAACTCAGCCTCAATAGCGGCCAGGTCCTTGCCGGTAAAGGTGGAATAAATGGTCATCAGATTGGAAACACCGGGCTTGTTCTCGGCGTCAAACCGCACAACGCCGTCAGAATCGGTTACGGCGCGCTTGAATTTGCGCACAATGGTGTCCTTATCGTCGGTCATCAGCACAAAGGCGTTTGCGTTGGTGTCGGACTTGCTCATCTTTTTGGTGGGTTCGGCCAGGCTCATGATCTTGGCGCCTGCCTTGGGAACGTAACCGGCGGGCAGGGTAAAGGTATCACCGTAAATGCCGTTGAAACGGTTGGCAATCGTGCGGGCAATTTCCAGGTGCTGGGTCTGGTCCTGGCCAACGGGCACCAGATCCGCGTTATAAACCAGGATGTCGGCCGCCATCAGAACAGGGTAGGTGAACAGACCGCCGTTGACGTTATCCGGGTGCTTGGCGCTTTTATCCTTGAACTGGGTCATGCGGGAAAGTTCGCCAAACTGGGTGTTGCAGGCCAAAACCCAGGAAAGCTCGCAGTGGGCGGGAACATGGCTCTGCACAAACAGCACATGCTGTTCCGGGTCAATGCCCACAGCCAGCAGCAGGGCGGCCATCTCGCGGGTTTGACGGCGCAGGTTGGCGGGGGTCTGGCGCACGGTCAAAGCGTGCAGGTCAGCAACCATATACAGGCAGTCATAATCCGACTGCAGCAGGGCCCAGTTGCGCACCGCACCGATATAATTGCCCAACGTGGGGGTGCCGGTGGGCTGGATGCCCGAAAGAATGCGCTTACGCTTTTCAATTTGTTCTGCCATGGTGAATACTTCCTTTCCATCTTTCAATAAAGAAAACTGCCCCCGCACAGAGAAGCGGGTGCGCCTCTGTGCAAGGGCAGGAAAGTTTTTCCTGTGGTGCCACCTTGCTTGCCGCAAACTGCGGCCGCTTACCGGGATGCAAATAACATCCCCGCCGGATAACGGTGGCTGCCGTCAACGGATACTGGGCGTTCGCGCCGTTCCCCGTGCCCTCTGCGAACCATTGTGCCGCCCCGCGTTCCGGCCTGTTCTCAGCTGTCCAGGCTCTCTGTGCGTGCGCCGGCGGTCTTACTTTCGCATCACTGGTTTACAGCATGTATTGTATCACGCGGGCAAACAATTTGCAAGATGGAACTGTGCAAAAGAAGTTGACCAATGAATTTGCAAAAACGGCGTTGACAAGAAAGAGCAACATGGGTAAACTTATCTTATATATGTTTGCATATGCTGTTACATCATCACGAAAGTAGGGGTAATTTTACCATGGCTAATCCTGTACGCACCCGGTTTGCACCGTCCCCCACGGGCTATATGCATGTGGGCAACCTGCGCACCGCACTGTATACTTATCTTCAGGCCCGCCACAACGGCGGCACCTTTATCCTGCGCATTGAGGATACCGATCAGGGCCGCCTGGTGGAGGGCGCAACCGATATTATTTACAACACGCTGCGCGCCACCGGCTTGACTTGGGACGAAGGCCCGGATATCGGCGGCCCCGTCGGCCCCTATGTCCAGAGCCAGCGCATGGGCATGTTCAAACAGTATGCCGAGCAGCTGGTCAAAGCGGGCAAAGCCTACTACTGCTTCTGCACCGAGGAACGCCTGAACGACCTGCATGAGCAGCAAAAAGCCAACGGCGAAATGAGCCATTACGACGGCCACTGCCGTGACCTGCCGCAGGAGGAGATCAACGCCAAGCTGGCTGCCGGTGTGCCCTATGTCATCCGCCAGAAGATTCCCGCTGAGGGTGTGACTGGCTTTGACGATGTGGTGTACGGTCACATTGAGGTCAATAATTCCGAACTGGATGACCAGATTCTGATCAAGACTGATGGCATGCCGACCTATAACTTTGCCAACGTGGTGGATGACCACCTGATGGGCATTACCCATGTCATCCGCGGCAGCGAGTATCTTTCCAGCACGCCGAAGTACAACCTGCTGTACCAGGCATTCGGCTGGGAGGTCCCCACCTACATCCACTGCCCGCCGGTCATGAAAGACGCACAGCACAAGCTTTCCAAGCGCAACGGCGATGCCAGCTATCAGGACCTGGTGGCAAAGGGTTATCTGCCCGCCGCTGTGCTGAACTATCTGCTGCTGCTGGGCTGGGCACCGGAAGGTGAACAGGAAATCTTCAGCCTTGACGAGATGATCAAGATCTGGGACCCTGCCCGCATCTCCAAGTCTCCTGCTATCTTTGACCCGCTCAAGCTGCGTGCCATCAACGCCGCTTACATCCGCGCCCTGCCGGCAGAAGAGTTCCGCAAGCTGGCGGACCCGTTCATTGACCAGGCGGTGCATGTACAGATCGACCGCGACCTGCTGTGCGCGAACCTGCAGCCCCGCTGCGAGGTGCTGGAGGATATCCCGCCGCAGCTGGACTTCTTTGATGCAGTTCTGCCCATTGATGCTGAAATGTACCGCAACAAAAAGCAGAAAACCACGCCGGAATCCGCCAAGGAAGCGCTCAGCGCCCTGCTGCCCGTGCTGGAAGCCCAGACCGACTGGAGCCGCGACGCCATTTTTGAAGCCTGCAAGCAGAAAGCCGAGGCAATGGAAAAGAAGAACGGCTGGCTGCTGTTCCCGCTGGGCATTGCCCTGTCCGGCAAGGCCCGCACCCCCGGCGGCGGCACAGACCTGGCCGCCATGATGGGCAAGGAGGAGACTCTGCGCCGCCTGAACGCAGCGATCGAAGCCCTGTAACAAGCCCAGATACCAGCGCCGTTTTCCCGCCCGGAAAGCGGCGCTTTTTGGTACGGTGGAACTGCACAAATACACTTGCATATTTTGGTGCAGCGTGCTATGATTGGGGCAGTTAGTTGAATTTACCTGAAAGGTGAGGATTATAATATGAACGAACAGCGTGTAGCGCGCGTGCGCGCCGAAATGCAGGCGCACGGCCTGACCCAAATGATCATCAGCGACTCCAAAAGCATCTGGTACCTGACTGGTGCCAGTGTGGAGCCGTATGAGCGCCTGATGGCGCTGTACCTGCCGGTGCAGGGCGAGCCGGTCATCTTTTTGAACAAGCTGTTCTTTGTGCCGCAGGCCCCCTGCCGCGAAGTGTGGCACACGGACTCGGACAAGCCGGTGGAGCAGATCGCCGAAGTGGTGGACAAGACCAAGACTCTGGGCATCGACAAGGAATGGCCTGCCAAGTTCCTGATTCCTTTGATGGAGCTGTGCCCCGGTATGCCGGTAGTGCTGGCTTCCGACTGCGTGGATGCCTGCCGCGCCGTGAAGGATGCCGAAGAACAGATGCTGATGAAGGAAGCATCCCGCATCAACGATGAAACCATCCTGAAAGCGCGCGACTACGTCAAGCCCGGCATGACCGAAAAGCAGGTTGCCGAGTACATTGACAACGAGTACAAGAAAGCCGGCTGCGAGAGTGTGGCATTTACCACCATCGTATCCTTTGGTGCAAACGCCGCTGACCCCCACCACGAGCCGGACGATACTGTGCTGGAAAAAGGCGAGTGTGTGCTGATCGATATGGGCTGCTGCAAGAACCGTTACTGCTCCGATATGACCCGCACATTCTTCTGTGGGGAGCCGAAGCCGGAGTATGCCGCCATCCATGACCTGGTGCGCCAGGCCAACGAAGCCGCCGAGGCGATGATCCACCCCGGCGTGCGCCTGTGCGATATTGACGCCGCCGCCCGTGACCTGATCACTAAAGCGGGCTATGGCGAGTACTTCAACCACCGCCTGGGCCACTTTATCGGTCAGACCGATCACGAAAAGGGCGATGTGAGCGCCGCCAACACCGATACCGTAAAGCCGGGCATGATCTTCTCCATTGAGCCGGGCGTATACCTGCCGGGCAAGTTTGGCGTGCGCGTGGAGGACCTTGTCATCGTGACCGAAACTGGCTGCGAAGTGCTGAACCATGTGGATAAGCATTGGAGCGTGGTGGGGGTGTGATTGGCCCCAGACCGGAAATGATAAAATTAGAAATTAGGAATGAGAAATTAGAAATTTGAAAAGGGGCGGAAGTGCTTGAAGAGATCTGTTGTTCGCTTCCTTGCCGCACGATCCGTACAATAAGGGCAATACCGCATAATTCTAAGTGCCGATACGGCGAGCGAGGTGCGGCAGATGCCAAGCCAAAAGCGCAGATAATACTGGATGCTGCAAAGGTGAGCGCCGCCAGTGGCGGAAACAGCGAACCGAAGCAGGGGCAGCGGTCGCAGAGTGCGAGGGGCTTTTGCCCCCGAAGCACGATGCGGGTACCGCAACCCGACAATATCGAGCATTTTGGCAACGCAGATGCCGTGCCGCAGCTGCCGGAGCGGTGCTTAAGCCGCAAGGCGGGAATTGTGCGGTGTTGCCTAAGATTTATGCCCGTCCGGGGCGTCGGGGACGCCGCCCCTACAACAAATTTGTTGGTTCGTTATACATTCTTAATGAAAAATCGGATTAGGCCCCGGCAGGGTCGGGTGACCCCGCCCTACCGAGAGTTTACAGGTTTGTAACGCGATTTAAAACGATTTGTAGGGAACGGTCTTGACCGTTCCGGGTGTTTTCCTTATTTCCCTTTTGTTGGAATATTGTCCATGGGTTTCGGAACGGTCAAGACCGTTCCCTACAGAGCAAAAATACATAGAAAGCAACACATGACAATAGGCAGCAGCCCACAAAATAGGGCCGCTGCCTGATTTTTTATTTATTTTGTTATATTACGATTAAAGTTTCTTCGGTTCCTTCTTTTCAAAGAAGGAACAAAAACTCCCGTAAAACACTCACGCACCCGGCAGCAGGGCAACGGCATCGCGCAGGATGGTGAGAGGGTCCTCGCCGCGCAGGACATGCAGGCTGATGTAGGGGCGGCCTACGGCGTTGTAGATCACGCGGTGCGGCATGGCATCCATCATGGCCCCCATCTGCGCCGGGGTCACAACATCGGTGTACAAAATCAGATTGTCGTTGCGCTGCACGATCTCCACAATGCCTGCGCGGGCGGCTGTCACGCGCACCAGGCTGATGTCCACCAACCCCTGCACACTGCGCGGCGGGTCGCCGTAACGGTCAATCAACTCATCCAGTACATCCGTGGCATCGTCACGGGTGGTGATGGCCGCAATCTTCTTGTAGGCTTCGATCCGCCCGGCGGCATCGGGAATGTAGTTTTCCGGCAGATAGGCATCCACCGTAATGTCAACAAGGCAATCACTCTTGTCCGGCGCAGCAGGCTCGCCGCGGGCGGCTGCAATGGCCTGGTTCAGCATTTTTACATACAGCTCGTAACCAACCGCTTCCATGTGGCCGTGCTGGCTGTGTCCAAGCAGGTTGCCCGCGCCGCGGATCTGTAAATCGCGCATCGCAATGCGGAACCCGGAACCAAAAGAGGTAAACTCCCGGATGGCTGAAAGCCGCTTGGAGGCAATTTCCGTCAACACTTTGTCGCGCTGGAAGGTGAAATAGGCATACGCCTTGCGGTTGGAGCGCCCCACACGGCCGCGAATCTGGTACAGCTGTGAAAGCCCCATGCGGTCCGCATTCTCAATAATCAGGGTGTTGCAGTTGCGCACATCCACGCCGGTTTCAATCAGGGTGGTGCAGACCAGCACGTCGATCTCGTTGTCCAGCAGCTGCTGCCAAACCGAGGAAATCTGCTCCTCCGTCATTTTGCCGTGGGCGATGCCGACCCGCGCACCCGGCACCAGCTTTTGCACCTTGGCGGCGCACTGCTCAATGGTTTCGACTCGATTGTACAGGTAATACACCTGCCCGCCGCGGGCCAGCTCACGCCGGATGGCTTCGGCAATAATGGCATCGTCATATTCCAGCACATAGGTCTCAATGGGCTGGCGCTCAAAGGGCGGCTGTTCAATGGTGCTCATGTCCCGGATGCCGGACAGTGCCATGTTCAGCGTGCGGGGGATCGGCGTGGCCGAAAGGGTCAGCATGTCCACCCCGATAAAGTTCTCTTTCAGCTTTTCCTTGTGTTTTACGCCAAAGCGCTGCTCCTCGTCAATGATGACAAGGCCCAGGTCTTTGAACTTTACATCGTCCGAAAGCAGGCGGTGGGTGCCCACCACAATGTCCACTGTGCCGTCTTTCAGGCCGCGGATGGTCTCTTTCTGCTCTTTGGCGCTGCGGTAACGGCTGAGCAGCCCGATGCGGATGGGAAAGGCCTCCATGCGGGCGATGGCCGTGTTGAAATGCTGCCACGCCAGAATGGTGGTGGGGGCCAGGATGGCGCACTGCTTGCCGCCCATCACGCATTTGAACGCGGCGCGCAGGGCAACCTCAGTCTTGCCCACGCCGACATCGCCGCACAGCAGGCGATCCATCGGCCAGGGCTGCTCCATATCATGTTTGATCTCTGCCGCGCTGGAAAGCTGGTCCGGCGTTTCATCATAGGCAAAGCGCTGCTCAAAATCTCCCTGCCAGGTATCATCTGGTGGGAAGGCATGACCGTGCGCCCTTTTGCGGCGGGCGTACAGCTCAATCAGTTCCTTGGCCATCTGCTCGGTAGCGGCGCGCACCTTCTTGCGGGTCTTGGTCCACTCGGCCCCGCCCAGGCGGCTGAGCTTGACATTCTCCGAATCCCCCGGCGCGGTGTAGCGGGAAAGCAGGTCCAGCTGGGTGACGGGAACATACAGCACATCTTTCTTATCGTACTCAATGCGCAGGTAGTCTTTGGTAACGCCCTGAACCGCCATTCGCTGGATGCCCGCATACCGGCCAATGCCGTGGTTCTGGTGCACCACCAGATCGCCCGGCGTGATCTCAGTCAGGCTGTTCAGGGCATCCTTGGCCTTTTTACGCTTTTTCTTCTGGGAGCTGGTTTCGCCAAAGGCACGGCCTGTCAGCAAAGCATACTTGGCAAACGGAAATTCGCACCCAGCGGAAAGGTGCCCCGCCAGAACCTGCACCAGCCCGGCAGCGGGGGCTGCTGCAGCATCGGTGGTAACCAGAATGCCTTTATCGCGCAGGTCGCGTGCCAGACCGGCTGCGGCACGGTCGGTGCCGGCCAGCAGGGTAACAGTATAACCGGCATCGCACAGCGGCTTCAAATCCTCCAGCAGCCCGGCGACTTCGCCATTCCAGGCAGGCAGGGCGTGAGCCGGGGTGTTGATGATATCTTTCAGCGGCTGATCCGGCATGCTGCGGGCAAAGTTCTCGGCACAGATGGTGCGGTAGTGTCCGGTTTTGGACCACAGGTAGCTTGGGTCCGCGTACAGGTTATCCAGCCCGGCGCAGAGGACGCCGTCCAGGATCAGGGATTTCAGTTCCTCGCCCCGGCGGTAGGCGGTCGCGCGGTCGGCTTCCCGGATGGAAGCAGGCTCTTCGGCCACAAGGATCGGGTCGTCAAAATAATCCAGCACGGTGGCGGGATGGGGGTAGCGCACGGCCAGGTATTTGTCCATGTTGACCGGCACGGCACCGCCATCCAGCAGGTCCAGATCGGCGGCCATACAGTCTGCCATGGCGGTTTTCTTTTTGCCGCGCTGCTTGGCCAAAAAGGCCCGAAGCTGCTCGGCGGCATCGGCAGGCTTGCCGAACAGAACTTCCCGCGCGGGGCTCAGGTAAAACTTATCAATGGCATCCTCGCGGCGCTGGGTGGTCAGGTCAAAGGTGTGCAGGGTATCGATCTCATCACCCCAAAATTCCATACGAACCGGCATTTTCTGGTCGGGAGCAAAAATATCCACAATATCGCCGCGCACAGAGAACTGGCCGGGGCCATCCACCTGGGCCCGGCGGGTGTAGCCGGCACCAAACAAAGCGGCCAGCAGGTCATCCCGCAGCAGAGTATCCCCCGCATGGAGGGTGCGGGTGTTGGCGCAGAAATCCTCTTTTGGGGTGGTGAACTGGGTCAGGGCTTCCGCGGGCACAGCCACGGCGCGCAGCCGCCCGCCTACCAGCTCGCCCAGCACAGCCAGGCGGCGGTACTCGTATTCGCGGGCGGTGCCCTCAATGGGGCGCAACACATAGTCCCGCGCCGGGAACACGGCGGCGGGAATGCCCAGCGTGTTCAGGTCAGCAGCAAAGCGGGTGGCTTCGGCCTCGCCGGGGGTCACGATGCACAGCGGCTTATCCAACTGGCGGCACAGCGCGGCATACACCTGTGCGCGGCCGGATGCGGGCAGCCCAAACAGGGCGCATGCACCTTTGCCGGAAAGCGCGTGGCTCAGTTTTTTGTATTCGGTTGTGGTGGTAAACAATGCGTCAAACATGGTGCCTCCTGCGCTTGCGCATGATAGGGCGGGTGATGTATAATTTTGAGGATACGAGTAATACGAGAGTTTTGCCCCTTCTTTGAAAAGAAGGAATCGAAAAAGTTCGGCAGAATAAAGAAATCAAATAATGCTGCAATAAGGAGCAAAATATAGAAAGATGACAAAACATAAAAATGTAGCGCTGGATGAGCTGCGTATTCTGGCGGCGCTGATGGTGCTGGGCGTGCATACCGGGCAGAAAGTTGGCCTGGGGGATGCCGCCGCGGTTGGCGCGCAGGGGGTGCAACTGTTTTTTGTGCTCAGCGGATACCTGGCCGCGGCCAGCCTGAGCCGCCACCCGGAGCCGCTGCCGTATTACCAGCGCCGCATCCGGCGGATCCTGCCGCTGTACTGGCTGGTGCTGGTGCTGCGCTGGCTGTTCGATGCGGTACGCTATCTGGCGGCGGGCGCCAGTGCAGCCCAGCTGTTTGGCCCCGGCGGGCCGTGCGGGCCGGGTTACCTGCGGTACTTTGTATTTTTGCAGATGTGGCTGCCCAGTGATAACTGGATGCTGTGGAACAACCGCAACGTGCTGTGGACGATGAGCGCCTTTGCGTTCTTTTATCTGCTGGCCCCGTGGCTGTACCGGCTGTGCAAACGCTTTTGGGGTGCGCTGGCGTTGCTGGTGGTCTGCCTTGCGGTGAAGGGCAGGATCGGCGGCTTAATTGAAAGCAGTCTGGCGGCTTTCCCGGCAGAAGCCAACATCAGCGAGTTCAGCGCAAAAACGCCGGTCATGACGCTGTACTGCTTTATCTTTGGCATGGCGGCGTTTGCGGCAGTGCGGGAGAACAAGCAGTTTTTATACGGGGCATTCTGCATTCTGCTGGCAGTGCTCACCAACTTCCAGCGGGCGGGGTTCGAGTGCGTGTTTACGGTGCTTGTTCTATTGGCCGTGCAGAACCCGCAGGGCGTTGGCCTGGCGGAAAATCAGAAGTTCGCCCAGGCCGTGGAATTTGTGGGGGCGGGCAGCTTTTGGCTGTACCTGGCCCACCCGCTGGTGCTGGAGCTGCTGCCCAACACCGCGATGGGCGGCGCAGCCGCGTGGCTGTGTTTCGCCGGGGTATATGCCGTCTGCCTGATGGTGTGCTATGCGCTGTATACGCTTTTTGTGCGCCGGTATGAGCAGCGCTTTGCGTAACCATTGTACTATATTTGCAGCAAAACGGCAAAGTGAATTT
>UMCH01100001.1_pt1 | contig 18402 bp, 15 predicted proteins | sample 1964201 | NCBI WGS metagenome assembly UMCH01 (sample SAMEA4835965, study PRJEB28245) | human gut metagenome | biome: gut microbiome; material: fecal sample | place: Denmark | collected 2008 | reverse complement strand
GCGCGGCAGACTGCAAGCCTTTTGTCCAAAAAGGGCTTTCCCCTTTTTGGACAGTCTCAAGGGGCCAGGCTGACGCCTGGCCCCTTGTATGATTTATTTCTTTCTATCGGAAACAGGCAGTTCGTTTTTCTGATATGTATCCCAGACGTGAATGCGGTCGCCCTCGTCAATTCTCCGTATCACCCGGGCAGGCACACCGGCGGCAAGGCAACCCGCAGGGATGTCCCTCGTGACCACCGCACCGGCGGCGATGATGCTCCCCGCCCCGATGGTCACGCCGCCGCACACCGTCACGCCGGAGGAAAGCCAGCAGTTGTCCCCGATGGTGATGGCCGCGGCGTACTCCAGCTCATGATGGCCGTCCGGATAGTCCGCAAATGCCCGCTCCTCCGGGGCAAAGGGATGGTTGGGCGTAGCCAGCGTCACATTGGGGCCGATCAGCACATTGTTCCCCAGCGTAATGGGCGCCACGTCCAGAAACACACTTTTGTAGTTGACGAAGCAGCTCTGCCCCACATGGATGTTCACGCCGTATTCGCAGTAAAACGGCGCAAAAACCTCGAAATTCCTGCCTACTGCGGAGGGAATCAGCTTCTCCAGCGCCCGCTGCTTGGCCTTTGCCCGCCGCAGGGGGATGCGGTTGAAGCGGTCGCAGCGCAGCATGCCCGCCCGATGCCGCTTCGCTACCTCCGGATCCGCCGGGTTATAGAGCCGCCCCGACACCATCCGCTCCCATTCATTTTCATGCATACTCATGCCGCGATCCGTCCTTTCTGTGATCCATACGATACGCCTTGTGTGACAGGCCCATAAATTCAGCTTGTCAAAAAAGCCTTTTTGACAAGCTGAGTGCGGTTTTTCAGAACTTAAAAAGTTCTGAAAAACCTGTGATTGCAAACGAAAGACACCCCTGATGGGTTTCTTTCGTAACGATCTTCCTTTCCGATGGCGGAAGATTTCCGAGTTTTTTGACAGTCTCAAATTGTCATGTGGTTTTCTAATGAAACCGATAGAATCCGTCTATATATTGAAATTCGTCCCCGCGCATTTGGGCATTTTTTACAGGGACGTGCCGCTCAGGACAAATTGGCAGAACTGACGCACCGCCGGAGACTGAAAAGCCCGATCGTCGCTGACCATGTAGAAATTCCGCTCCCACACGGGGCGGACGATCTGGATGATCTTCACCTCCAGCTGCAGCAGCATCTCCATGTAGGGCACCACCGCGATGCCGAAGCCGTGGGCCACCAGACCGGCAATGACCTGGTCCTCCTCCGTCTCATAGGCGATGTGGGGCTGTCCGCCGATCTGGTCAAATAGTCCGTCGATCACGTCCCGCAGGCCGCTGCCCTTGCTGAAATACACCTGGGGATAGGGCAGCGGGTCCGCCAGGTCCACGGTGTGAAACTGATTCTTGATTAAAAAATTTAATCAAGAATCCCGTGCGCTGTGCGCACGCACAGCGTGTGAAAACACGCTGTGACGTCTCATACAAAACCTGACGCACCTTCGGTGCTATAAAAAGCTTTTCAAGCTTTTTAACAGGTTTTGGTATGAAACCGGGCCAGCGGGTGATTCCGGGGCACGATCAGCACCAGATCCTGCTGCTTCACCGGGATGGACGTCAGGCCCATTTCCGGCGTGGGGCGGGAGGAAAACACCAGATCGTACCGGTGCGCCAGCAGCCCCTCCAGCAGCTGGTGGGTGACGCCGGTATGGAAGGTGAAACGGATGTCCTTCCCCGGATTGGCCGCCAGGAAGCGGGAGGCCAGTCCCGGCACAAAATCCACCCCCAGCGTCCGCAGCAGGCCCAGGCGGATCACCCCCTCGCCGCTGCCCACCCGGCGCAGAGCGTCCACCCCCTCGTCCAGCGTGGCCAGGGTCTGCTGGGCACAGGTCAGGAACTGCTCCCCGAAATGGGTCAGCACCACGTTCCGGCCCCGCTTTTCAAACAGAGGTACCCCCCAACTCACCCTCCATCTGCGCAATGGCATGGCTGAGGCTGGGCTGGGTGATGCACAGCCGCTCCGCCGCCCGGGTATAGTGCTGGGTATGGGCCAGCTCCACAAAGTATCGCAGATGCAACAAATTCATACGATTTTCCCTCCCTTTCCCTGCGCCAGGTATACAACAAACAATAAAGAAAATCTATAGGTTTCACAGAAAAAATTGATTTCTTAATTCCTTGTCATTGCGCTACAGTAAGGGCAGACAACACCGGCCGCCACGGAAACGGCAGCAAGAAGGAGGCATTGAACATGCGTCTGTCAGGAACCACCACCATGCTGGGGCTGATCGGGACCCCGGTGGAGCATTCCAAATCCCCGGCTATGTATAACCACTGCTTTGCCAAATACGGCCTGGACTGGGCCTATCTGGCCTTTGACATTTCGCCGGAAAAGGCCGGGGACGCCGTGCAGGCCATCCGGACGCTGCACATGCGGGGGGCCAACGTGACCATGCCCTGCAAGAATGCGGTGATTCCCTATCTGGATGAGCTGACCCCAGCGGCCAGGGCCATCCAGGCGGTGAACACCATCGTCAACGACAACGGCCGCCTGGTGGGGCACAACACCGACGGCTGCGACATCCTGTCCAACGCCACCCGGGTGGGCATGGCCCCCTATGAAAACGTCAGCAACATCACGGACCTGTCCTGGTTCCGCCGGGACCTGGTGGTGACGGACGTGGTCTACTCCCCCGCCGAGACCCGGATGTTGCGGGAGGCCCGGGCCGCCGGATGCCGCACCTGCGACGGGCTGGGGATGCTGCTGTGCCAGGGGGCTGAGGCCTTCCGGCTGTACAGCGGGCTGGAGATGCCTATTGAGGAAATCCGGGCGCTTCTGTACACCTGATAATAATCAGGAGAAAGGAACATCAGACTGTGGAATCCAAAGGTTACTTTCTTAAAACACAGCGGACAGAAAGGAGAAATGCGTATGGAGAATCAGCGCAAAGACGCAGTTGGCTTACAGCCAACGAAACCAGATTTATGATACCAAAAACCAACAAATTACGCAAGGAGGGAGCCTATGGAGCAAATGAAACAGGAACAGTTCATCACCCGGCGCATCGGCGGAACCACCTACAAGGTCAGGGTCGCGTTCAGCGAGACGGCAGTGGAAACCATGGAGGAAAAGATTCTGCGGATGATACGCAATGAAGGGGTTACAAACGTCGGCACTTATGCCTCTGATTCCTGTATGACGATCTCACCCAGAGACATCTTGTAGCCGAAGGGCTGCTTCCGGTTTCCCATCACCGCACCGTCCTCTCTATGGACTCCCGCAGCTCCAGCCCATTTTTCAGGCAGAAGCGGACGGAGTCGTTGCTCTCTATGATAATTTTTTCAACGAGTTCACCAAACAGTTCCGCATCAAAGCTGTCGAGGAATTCCGGCCCACCTTCCAGGAGGTCTATCAAATCTCGTGTTTGCAGGGCGGTCATGTCGCTCTCGGCATCCACCAGCTTTTCTTTTTTCAGCTTGGCCTGCCGGAGCTGCTTGGTCAGCTCATTGGTTTTGGATATAAAAATGTCAGGATCAACAAGGCCCTGCTGTTTGAGGAAGGCCAATGTCTGATTCTGACTGGATAGATCTGATATTTTTTTATTCAGGGCGACGATGTCAGGACTCCAGAGCATCCTGCGATTGCGGATCATCTGGAGGTTTGTAAGCATCTGTTCCAGAATGGGGATGCTCTGATGTTTCAGCTTGTAGTATAGGCGGCAGAAGGATTCATATAGGTTTGTTTCGGAAATCGGCATTAACGGGCACTCTTCACGATTCGCATCGTGTCTCATACAGCACCAGTAGTATTTACCTCTTTGCGGTTTCCTTCGCAGCACTGTCCCGCAACACCCACAGATAACCTTTCTTGAGAAAGGATGAATCATCTCCGAGGGAGACGTTCCATCGCTCCAGATTTTCGTCATCGGTCTTAATGCGGTCATCGAGGAGGAAGATAATCAGGAAGATCACATAGGTTACAACGGCAGCAACAACGCCAGCAAAAGCGAATGTGAGCATCCTCGTACTGTTGCAGGGATCAGGGTCTGTTGTTCCCAGTTCGTAGAGGTTCACCTGCTGAAACCCCATAGCGTCTTCAATGCGCTTTGAGTCGATGGTGCAGATTCGATCCACGATACGCTTTGCCAGTTCAGGGGAATCCGCTTTCACCGTCACCTCGAGAATACGGGTGTCTTCCGGATTAGAAGTAGATACGCAGTCATATAGATCCTCGTACTCCATGTCCAGATTCAAGCTGCTGATAACTTCATCCAAAACGGTATGGCTTTTTAAGAGGTAGGTGCAGTCATTGACAACCTTTAAGGCCAATGAAAAATCGGAGCTTGCGTCGCTGGCGGTTGCGCCATCTGCCTGACGCAGAATGTAGAGGGTCGCGGTAGAGGCATATTGCGGGACAAACGTCATACGGTTGAATACCAAAAAGCCGCCACAGCAAATGCAGGCCGCGAGTATGATGGCCCATAGCCGTTGGACGAATACACCCCACAGGTCTTTCAGCGTAACTGTTTTAAAATTTGCTTTCTGATTCATGCTTAAGAAAAGTCCTTTCTTACGGCCTCACCATGCAATAAACGAATCGCATTATTGCAGCATAAAGTTGCCGCATAGTCGGCACCGTACTTTTTGCTGATATAGTTAAAGCACGTCAACATTTCAGGTGGGCGAGACGTACAGTTGTGTGCATCTGAGGAAAAAAGATCGATCAGCCCAAGGGACAACAGCTTCCGGCATTGACGCTGAACAAGTAGGCCAAACCCGCGGAACAGGGACTGTGTATCTGCTTGGAGCACCACGCCATCATGCCAGAACGCTTGAATCGCGGGAATTCTTCCGTGCAGGAATCGATAGCGCTCGACATGGGCAAGAATGGGGATATAGCCTGCGTTGAGCAATGCATGAAGGCCATTTCCAATTGCTTTTTCGGGTGCTGCTTCCGAAAAGTCCACCAGCACATATCTGGTGCCGTTGACCGTTCTGCAAACGCCTTGCCTCAGCCAATTCACACATTCCGGTTCATACCGAAGTTCATTTCCCAAATACAGCGCCATGTCTGGATATGTTTTCTGCACATAGCTCGACAAGCGCTTAAATGCCGCATTTACCTTGTCATAATTGTCTCCAAAGTAGCCTGGGTGGAAATGAGGTGTACAGCAAAGCACCCGTGTGCCAGCTTGATAAGCCGCATCTAAAATGGCATGCATCTCATCTTCGTCTTTTGCACCGTCATCCACTCCAAACAAAAGATGTATGTGAATATCTGCAAGCGCCATTTATCCGTCCTTCCTCCAAACCATTTTATTCACGATGCCCGTGTAGCTCTGAATGATTCTGGCGACCTTCATGGACACATTTTCAGCGGTATAATCCGCCACCGGCGTACCGAAGCATTCCGCCCGCTGCATCCCGACAGCCATCTCCACCGCCTGAAGGAGGGGCTCTGCGTCGATTCCGGCGAGTACAAAGCAGCCCGCGTCCAGCGCCTCGGGGCGCTCAGTGGAGGTGCGGATACTGACTGCCGGGAATGGCTTACCGACAGACAGGAAGAAACTGCTCTCCTCCGGCAGCGTTCCGCTGTCGGAGACTACCGCAAAGGCGTTCATCTGCAGGCAGTTGTAATCGTGGAAGCCCAGCGGTTCGTGGGCGATCACGCGGCTGTCCAGATGGAAGCCCGTCGCCTCCAGCCGCTTTCTGCTTCTCGGGTGGCAGGAGTAAAGGATTGGCATGTCATACTTTTCCGCCATGGCATTGACCGCTGTGAACAGTTGGACAAAATTGCGGTCCGTATCGATGTTTTCCTCCCGGTGCGCCGAGAGCAGAATGTACTGTCCCTTGGTCAGGCCCAGACGCCGGTGGATATCACTGCCTTCGATCTTGTCCAGATTGGCGTGCAGCACCTCTGCCATGGGACTGCCGGTCACGAAGGTGCGCTCCTTTGGCAGTCCACACTCCATCAGATACCGGCGTGCATGCTCCGAATAGCAGAGATTGACGTCGCTGATGATGTCCACGATGCGGCGGTTCGTCTCCTCCGGCAGGCACTCATCCTTGCAGCGGTTTCCTGCCTCCATATGGAAAATCGGAATGTGCAGGCGCTTGGCACCGATCACGGAAAGGCAGGAATTCGTATCGCCCAGAACCAGCACTGCGTCCGGCCTGACCTGCACCATCAGCTTATAGGACTTCTCGATGATATTCCCGATGGTGGCGCCGAGGTCGTCGCCTACGGCATTCAAATAATAGTCCGGCGCCCGGAGGCCGAGATCGTCAAAAAACACCTGATTGAGGGTGTAGTCGTAGTTCTGACCGGTGTGGACCAGAATCTGCTCAAAGTACCGGTCGCAGCACTTTATGGTGGCGGACAGCCGGATGATCTCCGGCCGCGTGCCGATGATTGTCATCAGCTTTAGCTTTCCCATTGCTACACCTCCTCAAAGTAGGTATCCGGGTGGCCGGGGTCAAACTGCTCGTTGGCCCACATGACTGTCACCAGATTTTCCGTCTCACTCAGATTGATAATGTTGTGAGTATAACCCGGCAGCATATGGACGGCCTGAATCCGGTCGCCGCTGACTTCAAATTCGATTTTTTCATCGGAGCCGATTTGGCGTTCCTGAATCAGCCCGTGTCCGGCCACGACCATAAAGAACTCCCACTTGCTGTTGTGCCAGTGCTGCCCCTTGGTGATACCTGGCTTTGTGATGTTCACGGAGACCTGACCGCAGTTCCCCGTTTTCAGCAGTTCTGTAAAGCTGCCGCGCTCGTCCACATTCATCTTCAGCGGGAACGCAATTTTTTCCGGCGGCAGATAGGAGAGATAGGTGCTGTAGAGCTTTTTCGCAAAGCTTCCCCCTGGGATCTCCGGGAGCAGCAGTGTCTGCGGCTGGTCATGGAAGATCTGGAGCAACCGGACGATCTCGTCCAGCGTCACGCGGTGACTAACCGGAACACTGCAATATGCTCCATCCGTCCGGTGGGGATGCCCCTCCATGGCGTTCAGGACCTCGTCGATCAGGTCATCAATGTAGACCAGTTCCAATTCGACTGCCGGGTCCGAAACGGTGATAGGCAGATCCCGTGCAATATGATGACAGAAGGTCGCCACCACGGAATTGTAGTTGGGGCGACACCACTTGCCGAACAGGTTCGGCAGACGATAGATCATCCCGTCTGCACCGGTTTTTTCACCGTAAGCCAGGAGCAGCTCCTCCGCCACCTTCTTGGACTGCCCGTAGGGACTTCCGGCATATCGTCCGGTCAGACCGGCCTGAATGGAGGAGGACAGCAACACTGGGCAGTGGTTGCCGTTTTTCTGGAGCAGTTCCAACAGGGTACGAGTAAAGTCTGTGTTTCCGATCGCAAATTCTTCCGGATTCTGGGGCCGGTTCACGCCAGCCAGATGGATCACGAAATCCGCTTTTTTGCAGTAGCCCACCAAGGTTTCTGCCGAAGTATCCCGCGTACATAAAAAGAGCTCCTCGATTTGCAGTGCGGGCCGGGTCCTGTCTCTGTGATCCTGGATAGTGGAAAGGCGCTGCGTCAGATTTTTTCCAACAAATCCATTTGCGCCGGTGATTAGCACATTCATCAGCAGGTTCCTCCGAACAGCTTCAGCTTTAGCAGAAGCTGTTTCATTTCCTCCACATTCAGTCGGTGCGTATTGTGAGAGGTATACTGCTCGATTATGCCGAACTCCGGATTTCCCTTGCTGAAATAGTTGTCATAGTTCAGATCCCGGTTGTCTGCCGGAATGCGGAAGAAGCCGGGCAGGTCTTCCGCCCGCATCATTTCCTCGGCAGTGACCAGCACTTCAAAGAGTTTTTCGCCATGCCGCGTTCCAATGATCGTCGTGTCAAGGTCGGAGTGCTTCAGCTCCAGCACAGCCTGTGCCAGCGTCTCGATGGTCGCGGCAGGGGCCTTCTGCACGAACAGGTCGCCTTGTTCACCATGCTCAAAGGCATAAAGAACGAGATCGACGGCGTCGCTGAGCGTCATCATGAAACGGGTCATATTGGGATTCGTGATCGTCAGAGGCTTTCCCTCGTCGATCCGGTCGCAGAACAGCGGAATGACCGAGCCGCGGGAAGCCATGACGTTGCCGTACCGAGTCAAACACAGAACCGGATCCCCAGGCAACATCTGCCGGGAACGGGCAATCACATTCTTCTCCATGACAGCCTTCGTCATGCCCATAGCGTTGATGGGATAGGCCGCCTTGTCCGTAGACAGGAAGATGGCCTTCTTCACATGATTGGCCACACATGCGGAGATTACATTGTCAGAGCCGGCCACATTGGTTTTGACTGCCTCCATGGGATAAAACTCGCAGGAGGGTACCTGCTTCAAGGCAGCGGCATGAAATACATAGTCCACACCACGGAACGCATTCAAAATGGAATTGTAGTCCCGCACATCGCCTATGTAGAATTTGATTTTCTCTGCGTGCTGCGGATACAGCTCCTGATAGGTGTGCCGCATATCATCCTGCTTCTTCTCATCCCGCGAGAGAATGCGGATCTCTGCAATGTCGGTGGTCAGGAAGCGGCGCAGCACAGCGTTGCCAAAGGAGCCTGTCCCACCGGTAATGAGCAGTATTTTATCTTTGAATTGAGACATGTCTTTAGAATCTCCTTTCCGATTCAGCGGTATCTTTCTTGCAGAATGAGCACTCCAATCCTTTGATGCCACCCAATAGCATCAGAATCGCAAAGAAAAAATACGGATTTGCGTCAACAACAGGCTCAGGAATGCAGATCAACAATGCACCTAAACCTAAACTTGCAATCTGATTTGATAGTAAATTGTGGTTCGTTTTTTTCATGCGTACAGCGGCACCATATGCAGACCGTATGCTCGTTATTGTAAATATTACAGCGATTACAAAGGGAATCAGTCCAACCTTATTTAAAATATCAAGCCATAGATTGTGTACCCACTCTCCGTGATATGCGAATTTGCTCTTCTGGCCTCCAAAGGGATAACGAAGCCAATCCCCCGAAAACAAATACGAGATCCATGTTTTAAATCTTGAAGATTTGTCATCGTATAGCAGTCGCCGCACAATTTTCAAAGATAGCAATTCATCCTGAATTTCGAAAGCATTCAGGAACACAATTGCAAATATTGCAACGAAAAAGAGTGCGGCAAGCCCAATGAGCAAAGCTTTTCCGCTGATTCGCACAGATGAGTCACGAAGCCAACGAAGTAGGTTAAAAGCAACAAGAACTAAGATGATGAATATCATCGTTCGATAGGCAAAGAACGATGCTTCAAAAATGCTCGTCAATAGAATTACCAATGCTACTAACTTTTTTTGAAAACCGCAATGCGAGAAAAGTATCGAAGTTGAAAGAGCAACCGCAAATGTGAACATAAGCCCCGTGGAGATAACAGAAACCATGTCACCACGCCAAAAATCAACGGATACTCTTTGGTAAGCGTACTGCGCATAGTAGTCTGATTTAAGATATGCAAACAGATTCAAAACGCCGTGCAGAAAGAAACCAACTGTCAGCGTATTCGTCATTTCTTGAAACGAACGTTCACTATTATCAGATAAAACAAACCACTTGCCGAACAAGTAGGCTGCCCAAGGTCCCCAAAGATATATGATTAGACTTTTTACCGCAAAGCCAAAGTTAAAAGTATAAATAACAAAATATGAGGTCGAAAAAAGCAAGAGAATAATGTCCTGCTTTTCAATGACAATGATTTTCGATTTCCGTATAAAAAAGTAAAGAGTCAATGCGAAAAAAATCTGACCAGAAAGATTTAATGCACCGATTGAAAAGAGGAACAACCCCACAACAGTTATTGTATTCGCGGCATTTGTTCTTTTGTTGAGAAGAATACTCATTTCTGATTTCTCCTTGCTGTGCTTTCATTTCTTTCCAGAAAGGCCCCGCGAAAGAGTACTGCATCAAGCATCAGTCTACAGTTTGGTCTCAAAGGCTTTATTATTGCAGGAAGAATCACTGTTGTCGAAGCCTGAGTGATCAGTGAAGCCGCAGCAGCCCCAGATGCTCCCCATGACGGTATCAGCGCAAGATTCAGCACAACATTAAGCGCAGCCGCACTGACATACAGGTATTTCAGATATTTCTGCCTGTTTTCACATACCATCCAAGCGTTTCTGGCGACGCCGAGATAGGAAAACGCGGTGTACCAAACCACGATGCGCAGAGGTCCAATTGCCGGCAAATAGTTTTCTCCATAGAGAATTAGAATAAATGGCTTTGCAACAAGGCAGATCGTTGCAGATACAAACAGAGACACATAAAAAACAATTGCGTAGAGCTGCCGGTTCTTCCGTTCATAGCGCAGGCGATCTTTCTGAAAACTCTGTACGATCTCCGGATAAAGGGAGTCAATGATTGCAGAGAGAATAAAGGCCCATGAAACGCTAACCGTCGAAGCAAGGGAATAATGCCCAACAGCATCTGCGCCAAGCATCTGCTTGAGCATCAGCTTGTCTGTGCAGGCATAGATTGAGACCATCAGCCCAGCTATGATAAAGCTGCTGCTGCTTTGAAGAAGCTCCTTCGCTTTTTTCAGAGAGTAATGAAACCTTGTACCGCCATTTTTGAAGTAAGCAATCAGCAAAAACGCTGCGAGTACGATGTAATCCAATGCGCTTGCAACGGCGAACCATTCCACACTTTTCCCAAGTGCAAGCAAAATGATTTTGTACACAGACATTGCCGCATACGAGACGAGTTCGGCAATCGCAGAATACTTGGACTGAAGTCTGGCCTGAAACCAGTAGTTGAGGGTATCAAACACCTGAAAAATGAGGCCAATGCTATAGAGGGCCACAACCACAACAGTAAGACGTTCCCCTCTATCCACGACACTGACAATGCCGATGATTGCCAGAGCAGACAGCAGACTTGAGATAGCCCGCAGCAGCAGGGTCGTTCCTATCGTTTCGCCCTGCTGATTCGGATGATCCACAAAGTTCTTGACGATCACACTGTTGATACCAAGCGTGCAGAGTGAGGCAAAGAATGTCGCATAGGCCGCTGCGTAATTGATCAGGCCGTAATTGCTTGGACCGAGATAGCGCGCCGCAAAAATACCAACGACAAAGGCCAGCAGCTTGTTCGCCACTTTGCCGCCGATGATCCATCCGGCATTTTTAACGACTTTATTTTTTCTGAGCGACTGCAGCAAAATCTTCAAACTCCTTCATCACTTTGGCTGGAACACCGGCCACCAGTGTATCCGCTGGCACATCTTTAGAAACACAGGCACAGGCCGCGATCATACTTCCATCTCCAATGCTCGTATTCAATAGGAGGGTAGATCGACCGCCGATCCAGACGCCGCTGCCTACTGCAATATGATAGGATTCGCCTTTTCCAGCCCGCCTGCTATGGTCGCCCATCTGGTGTCCACCTGTCAGGAAGGTGACATCCGGAGCAATATCGCAGTTATCTCCAATCGTCACTGTCCCATTTCCATGGACAGTGAGATTGCATCCAATCCAACAATTCGCACCAATGCGGAGCGTCCCTGTATTATGAATCGGCCCGACGATTTTGGTATTTTCTCCGATCTCATAGCCGATGGAACGAAGAAGATTCCTCTTTGCGGGGAAAAAACGTGTTCCGGCCAAGACATGATTGACCATGTAAATTACAATTCGTTTTTTGATAGACTTCAACTTCATCTTTGATACCAGTCCTTCCGCAGTGGCCTTGCGGGGCTGCATGGACCGTTCGCAAACAAGCCGGAAGCGTCTGTACCGTTCAAAAGAGCCTGCGATAGCTGCAAAAATCGCTTTGCGGCAACCTCCGCATTCCACAACTCTGTAATCGTCTGGTACGCCGCTTTTCCGAAGCTATACTGCATAGTCGTATTTTCAAGAAGCCGTCGTACCTTTTCATAAAGCTCCTGAATATTGCCGGAGTGATAGACGCTCCCGTTCACGCCATCATTGACAAGGTAAGGTGTTGCCCCGGCTGCGTCGCTGGCAACCACCGCACACCCGCTGTTCATGGCCTCGTTTAACACAGCGCCCCAGCCCTCTTGGCGGTCGCTTGTGAATAAGCAGATGCTTGCGCTCTCCATATGACGGCGCACAGCTTCCGGAGACATGGTACCAAGGAACATCACATTTTCACCCAAAATTCCAGCTTCCGAAGCCTGCCGCTTGAGCTGCTGCTCCATCTCACCAGTACCGATCATCTTAATTTTAAAGCAGCATCCTGCATCGCGGAGCATCTTTGCGGCCTCGATCACATCGTCCGGGTGCTTCCAGCTAATAAAGCGTCCACACCACAAAATGGTTGCCTTTTCTTTGCGATCAATCAAGTCATCTATGCTGGGATACCGTATCGTCTCCGGAAAGTAGCCCCATTTATAACACCGATCATGGAATAGGCAGAATTTTGCATAATCTCCCGCGGTATAGGCACTGGCGCAGAGCATATATGTCTTCCGCCAAGGTGGATTGTAATAATGCCACTTGAGAAATCGCGGTATATATTTCAAAACAGGATTTCCAGCTTTCAGCGGTCGCTCGGAATATCTGAAAAATAATTTGGCCTTTTTGCTGTATTTCTTTGTCTGACTCTCAGGAAAGGAACCAACTATCAGTACGTCCAGATCACGCAATTGCTCCTGAACTTCCTGCTCTGTCAACGAATAAGTGTATGGACGCGCCAAATCATTTCCCCACCCGAGATTCTTTCGCTCCGCATCCATCTCTTTATGCGCCACGAAGTAATAGTTGTGATTTGTCAATTCATAGAGGGCATCGGATAGGGGAACTTGATGATGCGTAAAGTAATTACTGCAAAAAAGAATTCTCATGTAGCCATCACACGCCCTTTTCCCAAAGTAGACAAAACATTTTCATAGAGTTTGACATAGCCTTGATACACCGTGTCTTTGTCAAAACGTGCCATTTTTTTATGCTCCGCACTCCAGTTGCTGTCTGCCACGTCTCTCACGGCATTTTCCAATGCCTGCATATCGCCCTGCGGAACCAAGCGTCCATTTCCCGGTGCTACCGTTTCAGGACAACCGTCCGTCTCATATACCACCACTGGCGTTCCGCACGCCTGGGCCTCTACCGTAGTCAGGCCAAAGGTTTCCTCATAGGTAGGGTTCACAAACACATCTGCAGCGGAGTACCACTGCGCCAGTTCTGCTTGGTTTGCCGTGCGTAAAAGCCCAAGCACATCGGAAGGAATATCCGGCAGTTGTTTTTCAATTAGGCCAATCAAAACCACCTGATAGTCAGAGCCGAGTCGGCCAGCAAGCGTCAACAAGTCTGGCAATCCCTTGCGTGCATTCCATGCATTGGCTACCCCGAGGACGATTTTCTTATCTTCCAGATGATACTTTTCACGCAAGCTGCTGGACTGTGGGCGGAAGATCGTGCGGTCGATTCCGTTGGGGATAATGGTTCGCGGATAGTTCTGTAGAAACGACTTGGAAACCTGATCCGCAAGCCATTGCGAGGGTGTTGTGATGGTCAGATTTTTTACACCGGTAAAGGCATTCTTTTTGCGAAGGAAGTTACGCCTTACATCGCCCTTCCAATAGCATTGCGGATACCGGTACAGCAATTTGCAGTCCCGACACTCCGTCTGCCATTGCACACACTTGACTTGCGAGAAATGTGTGCAATGTCCGGTAAAAGTCCAGCAATCATGCAAAGTCCAAACGACGGGGATATTCGCTTCCTTCAAAAAGCGGAACAGCATCTCGTAATTCACATAGAAGCCGTGCAGCGTGTGCAGGTGGATAAGATCAGGCTGAAACGCTCTGATTTCTCGGATCATCTTTCTGGTCGCCGCCCAGGAATATAGACCCGCGTGGTCTGTGAATCGTGATACTGCGTTGTGAAAGTAATACTCCAGCTTTCCAGACACCTTCACTGTGTCCGCATTGTCGGAGCATGCTCCCGTACCGTATAAAGCCTTTACATCATTGCCATACTTTTTCAGCAGGTTCATGATATCAGCGATGATTTTTCCAGTGCTTCCGGTCCCATATACCAAATTGACAAACAGCACTTTCATCCTTCTCATCTCCGATGTTGTGTGATAAAAGAGAACCGCCGAGGCGCCAAGGTGCGCCCCGGCGGTTCCAGTGTATTTACTCGGTTTCGCTGTCCAGAATCATCCGGCCAGCACTGTCAAAGTTGTAATATCCCTCCGGCATCAGGCCGTGCGTCCAGTACACATAGTAGCTGCGGTCATGGACGACCTCACAGGTGGAACGCACATAGTAGTAGTCGCCGTCGATCTGGATCAGACCGGCATAGGTACGTTCACCGTTCCTGTAGAAGTACAGGCTTCCATCTTCCTCGTAGATCCCGTTTTTCAGAGGTGCGACGCTGCCTGTCAGCTTGCCATCTGCGTCGAAGTGATATCTGCCCTGGGGCATCAGGTCATGCGTCCAGGAAATGTAGTAATCACAATCGCGTACCACTTCACACTTGGAATTCACATAGTAGTAATCATCGCCAATTTTGATGAGACCCGCATAGGTCAGTGTTCCGTTGACGTAGTAATGCAGAACGCCATCTTCCTCGACGATGCCATTCTTCGGAGTGCCGGTCAGCTTTCCGTTTTCATCGAACGTGTAGTAACCGGCTTCCTTCAGACCATGCGTCCAGGTGATCCAGTACACGCAATCGGTCACGACCTCACCGTTGCTGCGGACATAGTAGAAATCGCCGTCAATTTCAATCAGGCCAACATAGGTTACCTTTCCGTTGACATAGTAACGAAGCACGCCGTCATCGTCCTTTACGATGCCATTCTTGTCCGTTGCGCCCTGAATGAGCTTGCCCTCTGCGTCAAAGGCATAGGTTCCTTCCTCCATCAGGCCGTTCATTCTGGAGCAGTAGTAGGTCTGGTTCACGATCAGCTTGCCCTTGCTGTTGGCATAGTAGTAATCGTTACCGATCTTGATCATACCTGCAGGAGCCTTGATGCCGTCGACATAGTAGTAGAGGTCCTCGCCATCCTTCAGGATCCCGTTCTTGCCGGTGTCCTCGTCGTGCAGAATGATACCGTTTTCATCGAAGTAGTAGCCCCACTCCGGAAGCGCAAGGCCATTGGTCTTGTGGAGCCAGCAATCCTTGCCGTTCAGCACAGTGCTCTTCACCGCTGCCGAGAGGGTCAGGCCCTCACGCTCCTCCAGATTCTTCTGAACCGCGAAGTAATAATAGTTGACCTCGCCGTTCTCCTTGACAACGCGCTTCAAACCGGCTTCTTCTTCGATGATGCCGCTGTTGAGCCAATAGGTGTCATTTCCGACGCTGTAAACACCGGTAACGTTGCTCTGGAATACGCCGTTTGCGTCAAAGACGCAGCGGGCTGCTTCCGTTGCTCCATCGGGGACCAGCGTCGCGATTCCGGTAGCAGCATAGCCGGTTTCGGTGTCCAGATAGTAGGTATTGCCGTCAATGACCGTCCAACCAGTCTTCTGCGGCTCCCCGTTCTTGTAATACTGTCTGCCCTGCTCGCTCTCAAGCCAGCCGGTCGGGCACGGGATCACTTCGCCTTTTTCGATAAGCACACCACAAACCTTACAATACTTGTCGCCAGTATAGCCGGGTGTGGTGAGTGTCGGCTCCAACTGATTACGAATCTCCTCCGTGTGTCCCTTGGCGGGGATGACCTCGCCTTCCTTCACCTTCTCGTTGCAGACGGTGCAGTAGGTGTCGCCGGTGTAGCCGGGCTCGGTGCAGGTGGCGTCCTTGGCATCTCTCACCTCAGTGATCGCATGGCTGCAGCTCCACTGGGCGTAGAGGGTGGTGTCCGCCGTCAGGGTGATGTTGGCGCCATCTGCATAGGAGGTGCCGCTGCCGTTGGCTTCGGTAGTCCAACCCGTGAAATTGTAGCCCTCACGGGTGAACGGGTTGGAGAGCAGCGGCGTAGCCGTGGAGGGCGCAACCTTCTGCACCTCGATCTCCGGTGCGCCGGTGTAGTTCGGATCAAAGATCACCAGAAGGCGCTGGCACTTGAGCCACTTGTCAACCTCGAAGTTATACTGATCCTGCGCCTTACCTTTGGTGGCCGTATAGCTTCCGTCGTCATTTTTCAATCTGATCGGGTCGATACCGATTTCATGAGCAGTTACTTTCGTGCCGCTTTGTGTATACTGATAGGTGATCGTCTCGGTGCCAGAGGTCGCCTTCATAATATAGCGGCCGGTCTTCTGGCTGGAGCATACGTCCGCACCGCTTTTTGTCGTGTAGATCGCGCCGGCCGCAATGAGCGTACCGTTGACATCCACAAGGGCGTCCACCAGATCAGCATCGGTGCGCGTATAGCTTTTCGTGGGAGAATATAACACGGATTTGAACTTCGCGTTGGGATTGACATAATTCTGGTTCGTCCACTGGTCGCTGTCGTAGATATACGCTTTCTTGCTCGCAGCGATCGTCAGCTCCGCCGCCTTGTCCACATATACCTGCACGCCGGGCAGGAGCGCAATGTCCTGTTTGCTGGTGATGCTGCTGCGCGGCGTGATGTGCAGGGTCATATTGTTGGTGATGGGCAATACATATTCGGAAGAATCTACTCTAAGTGCACCAGAGTTGATACTCAAACTGTTCAACTCTGCCTTTCCGTCTACTGTGTAAACCATGCGATCCTGGGCAGCGTCGTACTGCTTTGTCAGGCTGCCGGAAAGCACCTTAAACATGCCGCTGTTTCCGATAAAGGTGACAGAAGCACCATTTTGGCTGTCACTTGCATAGATATCTGTATAGAGAATTTCTTCAGCACCTGAATAAATGGTTAAAGGAGACTCAATGTTTTGGATGAAATACTGGGAAAAAGGAAATACCCCGTTGCTCATGCACATTGTTGCACGTCCACCGCGGAAGTCGCCAATCTGGAACCACTCATATACCTTGGCACCGCTCTCAGCGGCGACTGCACCGTTGCCGGAAACAAAGCCCCACGCATACAGCGCACCACCATTTTTCACGGTGATCGCCGCGCCGGTGTTCAGCCAGAGGTGACCATAATTGCCAACCATTCCTCCAATCTCACTGCCAGCAGCAGAGTAGTATTGACCACCAACGCTGATGGCGCCCTCCACCGTCAGGGCCGCATCGGCGGCCAGCACCAGCTTGCGGTATGCTTTGGCCGCTGCCGCCGTTCTGGTTGCCGTGGGTGTTTCCTTGTACAGTGTATTAGCATCATCGAACGGCACCAGCAGCGTAACACCGGCGGGGATGGTATAGCTGCCCGTCAGTGCGCCGTCAGTGGCGACAACGATGGTCTTGTCCGTACCGGACTGCGCCGCAGCGATGGCGTCATTCAGATCCGAATAGGTTTGGCTGCCCACAGAAAATGTCGCCAGCACAGCTGTGGCCGCGTCTGCCAATGGCTGAATTGCAGGAGTTGAAGCTATTTGAGCTTCGCTTGTCAATTCTGTGAGTTGTGTGAAATCCGAAACATTCTCAGCTGCCAATACTTCCATAGGCAATAATGCCAGTGTCATTAGCAACGCCAGCATGAGGGAAGTAAACCGCTTGATTGTCCCCTTCATTTCTTTGTTACCTTCTTTCCTTTTTTATTTTTCATGCTTGATTCTATATAAATGCTGAGTCCCGCCGCAAATGCGATGGCTGCCCAGACATGAGAGAGGTGGAATAGCATCCCCGTAGAGGACGTCCGGAAGAATTCATCAATGAAGCGGAACGCTCCGTAGGATGCCATATAAAGTGGGTAAATACTGCCGGGGTTCTTGCTCTTTTTCACTCTGGGAATGAGCAGAATCAGCATCACAATATAATAGAGGATCTCGAGTTCCCTTGTGGGGAAGTGAACGTGTGTTCCCGGTATGACTAAGCCAGAGCAGCATCCAGAGACGATGCAGTTGATTCGAGCACACATCAGTGTAAAAAGCATACACGGAGTAAACACATCACACACTTTGTAGTAGGGACGCTTGGTGAGCTTAGCTCCCAGCCAGTAGGCTGCCGGCATAAAAAACACACCACCAAACAGGCTCATGTTTCCTATGTCGCCGCTTTCCAGAAAAGCAAAGACTTTCACACTGCATACGCCGATAGCAGTATGCAATACCGAAAGGATTAGTACGGCATACCATTTTATTTGGAGTTGCCGCCGCATCCTGTACAGCCAGAATACATTGAAAATAGTTCCCAGCAGTAAGAGCACGATCAGGGAATGTTCTTTCAGCCAGATAAATACAAGATCAAGCAAAGCGTACTCCTTTTCATAATCGTATCCTCCATGAGGTATGGCGCTTTTAGCGCCATACCTCATGGCTTATTCGGTCATCTCACCATCTTACCGTCCGCGCCGAAGTTGTAGAACGTGGCAGGCAGCAGATCATTGGTCTTGGACACCCAGTAACGCTGATTGGTGATGACC
>UMCH01060912.1_pt1 | contig 18549 bp, 16 predicted proteins | sample 1964201 | NCBI WGS metagenome assembly UMCH01 (sample SAMEA4835965, study PRJEB28245) | human gut metagenome | biome: gut microbiome; material: fecal sample | place: Denmark | collected 2008 | reverse complement strand
TGCTCTTCCGTTAGAATTTTCCCCAGAGCTTCCTTTCCCTGGTGATAATCCCGGTTGACACTTTCCTGGGCGGTCTCCTCCAGCTCTTGCCGGCAGTTGATCAGGAGGGTCGAAGCCAGTTGAGCGAAGAACCGTGCTTTTGATACCTGCATTAGCTCGCTCTTGATATGCATTGTTTGTCACACCTCGCATCTAAGGATACTTCGGAAATACGAAACAATTATACGCAAAAAGTAACTAAAAATCAAGCTCTGGCGAAGTATAATAAACGCAAAAACGAAGTGAGCTGGTGAGAAGATGAAAAACGTATTGGAGGAAATAACCAAACTTCGCTTAGAGCGAAACTGGTCTGAGTACGAGCTCTCAAAATATAGTGGTGTACCGCAGTCAACAATTTCGACGTGGTATCGAAAGAATCAGGTACCAACACTTCAAAACATAGCCAGGATTTGTGAGGGAATGGGTATCACACTGTCTCAGTTTTTTTCCGAGGGAGATGATGCGATTTCTCTGACGCCAGAGCAAAGAGAACTGTTGGATAACTGGTCGGCGCTTACTTTTGAAAAGCAGCAGGTAGTGAAAGAGCTTCTCAGAAAGATGTAGCACCTTAATTAGATCGGGATTCCGAATTTTTCTATCGTCGTAACAAATTATTTTCTCGGTGTACGACGCAGTATAATGTACAAAAACTGTGGGAAATGGGGCGTGCGAAGATGGATATTCTGGAGGAAATTAAGAGACTCCGCAAAATGCGGGGTTGGTCGGAATATGAGTTATCTGTACGTTCCAATGTTCCACAGTCTACAATATCAACATGGTATGGTAAAGGCCAAGTTCCAACGCTGTTTTCATTGGAAAAGATTTGTGAAGCGTTTGATATTACGCTATCTCAATTCTTTTCGGGGGGAGAAGACATGGTCTATATTACGGAAGAGCAAAGAAAATTACTTGACAGATGGTCTGCGTTGACTAGGAAACAGCAGGAGCTTTTCTTGGAATTGTTTGAAAGCATATAGGTTGCGGGAATGAGTACTTTTGTTTACAAGGGAGACCTTGCTGCTTGCTTTTTTGACACAAAAATACAAATTTTCTCGTTTTTGCGCCTACCCTCTAGACAAAAAAAGAAAATGTGATATACTTTGGATTGTGAACCGCATATGGATTAGGGGGCAAAACTCATGTCAAATGCTGGTGGCCAAAACTCCCGGCAATATGAGGAAACCAGGCGTAGGCTTTTTGGGAAGCATCCAGAGTTAGAGGCACAACTCAAAATAATTGAGACACAGGATAGCTCCTTCTTTGAAACAATATTAAAAATTGAGAAAGCATATACTAAATCACGAGGGAGCTACGAGAGTACTCTTGCACAGCTTGTCGGCGAATTGAGTGGCTTGGACACCGCTTCTCAAACTATGCATTCAATTAGACATCGGCTCAAGGATGTAGATAGTCTGCTTGCTAAAATTATTATGAAGCGGGCACAAGTCTCTAGGGACTGGACTACAAATCCGGAGATTGAAAAGTATAGAAATATTTCTGAAAAAAATTATTATAAAATAATTACAGACATTATCGGAATCAGGATATTGATCCGTTATCGACATCAATGGAAAGCAGTCCATGAGCTAATCTGGAGCAAATATTACGATTCTACGCGTCCTTATATTAGCGATTGGGAAGGTGATTATGTCTCAGACCCTGGCGTAAAGTATATTGTTGAACAGCCAAAAGCATACGTTAAGCAAGAGGAGGACCGCAAAAATTACGAAGATATCGGAAAAAATATTTTGGATATCCGCAGTTCTGACAATAAGTATGCCAGTATTCATTATATAATTAATTTGGGCGGTCGCTACGTTGAGCTACAAGTGAGAACAATTTTTGATGAAGCTTGGTGCGAATGTAATCATGATTTCGTATATAAAAAGCAACATCAAGGGGCAAAAGTGAACCAAGAAATTTTGTCGCGGCTGTCTGTGATTTTATCTCAACATACGACGGCTGCAGAAAGCATTACTTCTTTAATGTATGAGCTTGCATCGCCTTCTGCACGATCTGAAGGCTTACATGAAGGCTCAACGCTTAGTCCTGCACCATCCGAAAAAGTGAAAAAAACATTCCGAGGCATTCAGAAGTATGCTGAAAAATTATCAATTGAGGAGAGAAAAGAGGAATATGAATAATGAATGCATTTCGCCAAATGCTCGCAACTTTTTGCGTCTTATAAGGCTGGGGAAAATACCGTTAGATATTTTACCAAATAACTCTCCGAACTATACATCTATGCAGGAACGTTGCGATACTGACTATTATACTAATTTATTTTTAAATTCTTCCGTATATGATTTTGTGAGAGATGAAGGGGAAGTCCAATATGACGGAGAATAGCGGTTTTAGCTATAAAGATGTTTTGACAGAGTTTGGGGAAGAGAAAGTTGCACAGCGTTACGATAACATTCTCGATCAGATGAATGCGTTTATTCGGCGAAATAAATGGGAGAATAAGGTTACGATTTGCTCTGCGGCGCTGAATCAGTTTGTCATTGATTACTTTACGGATATATATAGGTTAAAGAAATTTCACAAAATTGATCTTGCGAATTATATTAAAATTACGGCGTATACTGCGTATTGGCTAGTCCGAAGGAAGCCGTTGCAAGTTATTGAGGATGATCCAGAAAGCGTTGAGCTTGCATTTTGCAATGAGAACTTTACTCTCAGCTATATTTTGCGCTTTTTGCAAAAGCCATCTTCTAATTGCCCAACCAATAATGAAAAATATCGAGATTTTGTTAAAACGTTAAGCTATAGCTTGCGTTATAGGGTTTTGACTCCACAAATGATTGAGCTTATGATTAGTGGGTACTTAGCGGGAAGGGCCTATCAGATGGCAAACCCGGAATTAACAATAGACCTATTTAACACATGAGATGATATGTGGAGGTCATACAGATTCTGGAAGACGAGTACGAGTTTGCTCACGCACATACCATGGAAAGGACGGTGTCTGAAATGTGTAATTTGAGCCAAGGTATTTTTGAAGAAGGCATAGAGAAGGGCATCGAGAAGGGTATGGAGAAGGGCGTGGAGCAAGGCATCGAGCGGGGTGCAGACCGGGAGCGGCTGTAAAACATTCGCAGTTTGATGGAAACCACCGGCTGGCCTGTAGGAAGAGCCATGGATGCGCTGAAAATTCCTGCAAACGAGCGCCCCAAATATTTGGAGCTTCTATCCCTGCTGCATTAACTGGACACGCTTCTGAACCATACCTTTAAGCAGGGCCTGTTGCAAAATGCGTTTTTTGCAACAGGCCCCTTATTTGTGCGCCCGGTGAGCGCACGTTCTAGCGGGTGAAAGACCCGTATCCACCCGGCAGTGGGAAGGGTTAGCCAAAGGCAAGGGTGCCCGTCGAAAGGCGGGATCTGAAAAAAGCCGCCCTGCTTCATGCAAGACGGCCTGATGAAAAGACAGAGCCACACGATTGTGTTAGCTCTGCTTTCTCTATAACGTATGTCCGAACTCTTGTTGCATACGCGCTTTCATCCATACCATTGGAGCGCTTCGACTGCCGAAAAAGAATCGAACATTTTCTCCCTGCTCCGTCAGAGATACCGGCGTTGTAATCTGATCGAACATGCGGTTGATCCCATCGTATTCACAGGCAAATGACTCTGCACTTACAGCCAACATTTCCTCTGCACAAACCAGGGAAAAGTCTACTCTGTACCCAGCAACACCTGCGAGATACTCGATAAAGAGCCTCTGGGTTCGCCCGTTTCCCTCGCGGAATGGGTGAAGCACATTGACTTCGCTTAAATAATAAGCCAGCCTGTGAGGAACAGAAGCAGACGTATCAATGAAATAATGCTCTTGCGCCAGCTTTCCAAACAGATTTTCGGCGTAGGTTTCCAGATTCATACACAGGCAAAACTGATTTCCTTTGGAAATGTTCACATGGCGGAGCTTCCCGGCCCAGTCATAGATATCCCCGAAAACAAAAGCATGGAGCTTTTGCAAATGCTGCAAATCAAAATGTCCACCAATGGGACGGGCCTTTGCTGCCGCAAGGCGCAATGAAGTTATCTCACGCTCTGCCACAGACAGAGCCCCCGCATCCATAATGTTCAGCTTATTGATGAGTACATCGGAGTTAGGATAACAGTATTCCCGGCCCCATTCCTAGGAGTAGCTATAGTCTTTGTGCATGGCCATTCCTCTGTGCCGGCACCGTATGCTTGCGCAGCAAGCTGCCAATGGTTTGCTCCAGAGAGGATGGCTCGGACAAGCACCTGCGGATTCTGTCCTTATCCTCTGCAGTCAGGGGGAGGCCTTCCATGGCCATGGAGCTGTCCACCTCTCTGACGATTCTTTCGATTTCACTCACTGTGCACACCCTCTTTCATATAAATGATACCATAAAGCGCAGCGGAATGGTATAATTTAGCCATATTTTCCGGTTCTGCCCGGAGGGCAGGAGGAAAATGGCGATTTGTCAAGGGCCTGTCGCAAATTTGTTTTTTGCAACAGGCCCTTTTCTGGCGGAGATGGAGGGATTTGAACCCCCGCACGCCTTTCGGCGCCTATCGGATTTCGAATCCGAACCCTTCAGCCACTTGGGTACATCTCCACATGGTTCTTTCTCATCAAGCTAAGGGCGCTTCTCGTATTATAGCAGGACGCTTCCCAAAAAGCAAATCTTTTTTATGGTGCAATCACGGCAAAAGCATTTCTCTTTCTCCGGCGGGGAAAGAGGTAGGTGTATGGCGCCATGGGATCTTTTCGTCTGCCAGTGGCAGGTGACGTTACAATTCCAGGTGGCCGCTGCCGTCCTGATGGTACGGTCCCACCTGAACCTGGAATGGACCTGCCAAGGCAGACTATCCGGAGACCAGAGTGAGCATAGGCATTTCCGGCCCGTTGAACAGGCGGAAGCCGCCGGGGTTGTTGCCCAGTCCCCGGCTGACCACCAGGGTTGCCCCCTGGACCTGGTAGACGCCGGCGTCATACCGGGGGAAGAGGCCCCGGCCGGCGTCAGCCAGACCGCCCACCAGAGGCAGGCGGACCAGCCCCCCGTGGCCGTGGCCGGAGAGAATCAGGTCTGCACCCAGGGGCCCCCAAACCTGGGGCTCTGTGTTCCGGTGGTAAAGGAGAATGGTAAACCGGTCCTGAGGCATCCCGGCAAAGACAGATTCTGGCGAGGCTTGGTCTGCCGGCCCGTTGGGGTCCTGAATGCCTGCCAGGGTAATGGACGCCCCCTGACGCTCCAAAGTGACCCAGCGGTGATCCAGGAGGATGGCCCCAGCTTCCTCCATTTGAGCCCAGACCTCCCGGCGGCCCTCTACGGTCCATTCGTGGTTGCCGGACACATAATAGACAGGCGCCATCCGGCACAGGGACCGAATGGCCGGTATGACCTGCTCCAAATGGGTGTCCCGGTCAAACAGATCGCCGGAGATGGCAATGAGGTCTGCACCAGCGGCGGCCCGGGCCAGGGTCTGCCCCCCATCTTCCAGAAATGCGCCGTGGAGATCGGTGATGAGGGCAATTTTCAGGCCGGAGAAGGCCTCCGGCAGGCCGGGGCAGGAAAGGGCATAGGCGGTTACCTGTATGCGCCCTGCTCCCAGCAGATCCAATACTACAGCCAGAGCCGCCGCAGTGAGAGCGGCCCGGCTCCATTGTTTCCAACTTCCCATGTCAATCCCCTCCGCTTTCAGTATAGTCCACAGGGGACAGAAAACGGAGGGGAATTTTGTGTGTGAAGAAAAATCAAGGGGGCGCTATCCTTTTTCCTCCTGGGAGGAGATTTCCTGAACGCCGTCGGTGGTGATGGCGATCCCCCGCTTTTTCAGACGGTGACTGACGTTCAGCCGGAGGAGGGAATACACCACAGAGGTCAGAGGGATGAAAAACAGCATACCCACAATGCCAAACAGCTTGCCGCCTACGAAGACGGAGACCAGAATCCAGATGGCGGGAAGACCCACAGAGCTACCCACCACCTTGGGGTAAATCAGCTGCCCCTCCAGCTGCTGCAGCACCAGGAAGGTGACAAGGAAGATGAGCGCCTGCATGGGACTGACAATCACGATGAGCAGCATCCCCACCAGACAGCCCAGGAAAGCTCCCACATAGGGAATGAGGGCCATAAAGGCGATGAACACGCTAATGACCAGGGAGTAGGGCAGCCCCAGGATGCTCATTACAAGGAAGAACATCACGCCCAAAATCACCGCCTCCACGCACTGCCCGGAGATGAAGCTGGAGAAGGTTTGATTGGTGAGGACGGCAACCTCTGAAATTTTATCTGCGTATTTCCTCCCTACATAAGCATACAGCACGCTGCGCACCTGACTGAGGAGCTTTTTCTTGTTGGAGAGGATGTAGATGGAAATGACGAAGCCGGTGATGGTAATGGTGAGAACCGAAGCCACGGAGGAGACGGCGGTGAGGGAGGTTTGAATGATCTGGGCATAATTCTCCCAGACCTTGGTGAGCAGGGGACCCAGGTCAAAGTTGGAAAACAGCTGCTCCAGCTGTTGGGTGTTGATGTTATGGGACTGTAAAAAGGCAATCAGCCTGGGCCAGGCGGCTTCTGCCGAGCTGATGATGCCGGGAATGGTCTCCACCAACTGGGGAATTACAATATACAGCACCAGAAAAATCAAGAGGAAGCCGCCCACATAGGTGACAATCAGGCTGATCACCTCATTGGCCCGCTCCCGGACCTTCCACCGGCGCTTAGTTTGCAGCCGGAGGAGGAGCTTCTCCAGGCCCCGCATGGGGACGTTGAGGAAAAAGGCCAGAATGGCCCCTACGATCAAGGGCTGCAGCAGGTCAGTGAGGAAATGAAAGACGGAGCCAATGACGCTCAGGTGATTGATGAGGGCGTAGAGTCCCACGGCAAAAGCAATGAGCCCCATGGCTTGGGTATATCTGGTTTTTGGCTTTTTTGGCAGCATCCTGTTTCCCCGCTTCCCGGACCGGAACGGTCCAACGTTCATTCTTCTCTATTATAGCACAAAACCCGAAATCCGGTCAGGCTTTGTCAGAAAAATTTATAAATTATTCATGCTTTCCCCGGCGGGGACTGTCTCAAACCATGCTGGGGAAAGCATCACAGCTTTTCGTATGTCTTTTCCAAGAAACGCTGAGCGGTTACCAAGGCCCGCTGGTGGGTGGCGCGGCCGATTTCCCCGGCTTCGTCAAAAGCGGTCACCTGGAAGGTGATGATTTTCCCGGAGATGCCGGTGACCTCTGCCTCTGCCCGGACCTCCAGCCCCACAGGGGTGGCGGAGGTGTGGGCCAGATCCAGGGCGATGCCCACAGAGGTCTGCCCCTCCTCAAGAGCCGGAGCAATGGCTTCACAGGCTGCGCCCTCCATAAGGGCTGCCATGCAGGGGGTGGCATAGACCAAAAGGTCGCCGGAACCCACTTCCAAGGCGGTGTCTGACCGCTCCACCAAGGTGGAGGCAGTCCCTTTCATGCCGATTGTAAGATCCATAATTGCAGCATCCTTTCTGATGAGGGCCCTGTGAGGCCCCGGTTGCCCTTTGATCATACAGTCCACTTGGACAAATGTCAACGAAAAAGAGGTTGCACTTTTGGAGAAAAAGGCATATAATCAGGACAATTAAATCGGCCTTCTTCAGGAGGCCCCATGTGAGGTGCCGGTATGGAAACCAAAGAAAAGCTGAATCTGACCATGCTCTGCGACTTTTATGAGCTGACCATGGGCAACGGGTATTTCCAGAGCGGTCTGCAGGACCGTATTTGCTACTTCGACGTATTTTTCCGCAAGTGCCCGGATGATGGCGGCTTTGCCATTGCGGCGGGGCTGGAGCAGATCATCGACTATATCCAGGACCTGCACTTTGACCCCCAGGATATTGCATATCTCCAGGGCCGGAACCTGTTTTCGCCGGAGTTTTTGGAGTATCTGAGCCGGTTCCGCTTCACCGGGGACATCTGGGCCGTGCCCGAGGGGACGCCCATCTTCCCTCATGAACCCATCATCACAGTCCGCGCCCCAGCCATTGAGGCCCAGCTGGTGGAGACCTTCCTGCTTTTGGCAGTGAACCACCAAAGCCTCATTGCCACCAAGGCCAGCCGGGTAGTCCGGGCTGCCGAAGGGCGGACGGTGCTGGAGTTCGGCTCCCGCCGGGCCCAGGGCTCCGACGCAGCCATTCTGGGCGCCCGGGCCGCCTATATCGGCGGCTGTCATGGCACGGCCTGCACCATCTCCGACCAGCTCTATGGCGTCCGGGCCGGCGGCACCATGGCCCATGCCTGGGTGCAGATGTTTGACAGTGAGCTGGAGGCCTTCAAGACCTATTGTAAGCTCTATCCCACCAATGCCACCCTCCTGGTGGACACCTACAATACCCTTCACTCCGGTGTACCCAACGCCATCCGGGCATTCAACGAGGTTTTGAAGCCCCTGGGCATCACCAGGTGCGGCATTCGCCTGGACTCCGGCGATATGGCCTACCTCACCCGGAAGGCCCGGCAGATGCTGGATGAAGCGGGCTGGACGGAATGCCAGATTTCCGTGTCCAATTCCCTGGACGAGTACCTGATCCAGGACCTGCTGCACCAAGGGGCCTGCATCGACATGTTTGGCGTAGGCGAGCGGCTGATCACCGCCCGGTCCGAGCCGGTCTTCGGCGGTGTGTACAAGCTGGCCGCTGTGGAGGACGGGGAGGGACATATCATTCCCAAGATTAAGATTTCGGAAAACGTAGGGAAGATTACCAACCCCCATTTCAAGAAGCTATACCGGTTTTATGGAAATGACACCGGCAAGGCCATTGCCGACTATCTGTGCCTCCATGATGAGACGGTAGATGACTCTAAGGATCTGGAGATTTTTGACCCGGAGGCCACGTGGAAGACTAAAACGGTGTATAACTTTACGGCCAAGGAGCTGCAGGTTCCCATCTTCCGGCAGGGGCAGCTGGTATACCGGAAGCCCACATTGGAGGAGATTCGCGCCTACTGCCAGCAGCAGGTGGACACCCTGTGGGACGAGGTGAAGCGGTTTGACAATCCCCACACGTACTATGTGGACCTGTCCCGGAAGCTGTGGACCATTAAAAATGACATGCTGAGGCAGAAGCGTTGAAGATGAAACGGACGACTTCCAAGGAAATGGCCCTGTGCGGCGTTTTGGCGGCCCTGGCCCTCACGGTGATGATCCTGGGCGGCATGTTCCCTGCCGCCTCCTATTGCTGCCCGGTTCTGGCCTGCATCCTGCTGGTGCCGGTGGTGGAAACCTGCGGCAGGCGGATTGCCTGGGCCTGGTATGGAGCCGTGGCCCTCCTCAGCTGCCTGCTGTGCCCGGACCCGGAGGCGGCGGCCCTGTTCCTGTTTTTGGGCTATTACCCCATCATAAAGGGCCCCCTGGACCGAATCTCCCCGGCCCTCCTCCGGGCCCTTGCCAAGCTGGCCCTGTTCCTTGTGGCCTGCGCCCTCATGTACACGGCGCTCCTGTTTGTCCTGTCCCTGGAGCAGGTAGCCGAAACCTTCCGCCAGGAGGCCCCCTGGATGCTGGCAGTAGGCCTCGCCTTGGGAATTTTGACGTTCTTCCTGACAGATTTTCTGCTGACCCGGCTGGAAGCAATGTGGCGACGGAGAACAGGGAAGAGATCGGAATAGAGCTGGGGCGTGCTGTCTGGCGTATTTGGGTTCGAGTTTTGAGGAAAGTGTGTAACGGTACTCGAATGTTACCAAAATGAAATTATTTTTACGGAAATGTAGCTGTATTGTAGATTTTTGTAATTGACAGATGGCCTCCTGCGTGTTACAATATGTAGCATGGGCCGGAATAGGTTCAGCAGGTTGGCGTTTTATTTCGTTAGCGCTATACCAGAAAGGCAGGAGGAGGGCTAACGGTGGCAATATCTATCCACAATTATACAATTCTGGACCATCTCGCGGATTATTTGCTCCGTATTCGGGAAGCTGTGCAGGGGGATGGTAGCTATCAGTATGTCTGTGTGATGGAACGCCGCTGCTTTAATCTTGTAGCACGTTTTTCGCCGGAGCTGCTAGATCGGGTTGTCACATCCAATGGACTGCTCTGTATGGGCAAGGAAATTGCCAGGTATTACGAGGAAAACTATGACTTTCCTCGCATGTTAGTCTGTGATGACATTGTGATTCACGGACGAAATCTTGCGCGTTTTTTCTATACACTGGAAGAAGAAGTAGTGGGAATCCTGGAAGCGGAAGGGTTTACGTTCACCTTTGAGCAAAGACAGGGGCTGCACCGGAGATTGATTGATGCGGTTGACATATATGCGTATGTCAGGAGCAAGCATCCACTTTTGCTAGAGTATGGCTATATTCAAAAAATAGAGTATGATCATGCTTGCTCGGATATGGAAATTCATGATATTTCCCTGCAGATTACTGATTTTTTGAACCGCTCTGGGGCAACCAGCACCAGCTTTGTGATTTCTTTCCCCAAGACCGTGTTGACCAGACAGGTTGAGACCGACGTGGGAGACTGGAAGCGAGGCGAACGAAATCTGTATGGGTGTGTCAACGAAAATGAGAGCGCGCCGAACCGAAGGATGATTTCCTATATTCGGACAGTTTGTGAAGGCAGGCCGCAAAGCTGGATTTCAACTGTGCGTTATTATCCGGGTGAAGAGAAAAATCAATGGATTACCAGCGCGCCTATTTTTGAAGACTGTTCTTTGGAGAGATTGCAGAGCATTTGCCGACAGATTGATTCGCACCTGGAAGAAGAACAGGCCAGAGGAAAGCAATATCAGAAGCTCCGAAGTATTTTAAGAGAAGAAAAAACGCCGCAATTGCAGGAAGTCCGGTGGCAGTTGGTGAGCTTTTTCGCTTCTGTCGCCGATTTTTTTGACTTTTATGAGGCTTATGAGGGACAGCCAATTCAGGATGAGGCGGCCCAAAAGGAATTGGTTGACGGGAGCAATTGGAGGAAGATTTCTGCCAACTTCCGGGGAATTGAGGAGCGGGGAAGGAATGACCAGCGTACCGATGAGGAGTTGTACCGCTTCTGCTGCGACCGGGTGCTGCAGCGGGCTGTGCAAGGCATTTTAAATGTGGAAATGAAGCCCTTCGTGCTGCAGCCCGTTGGACACATATTAGATGGACCAAAACACTTCATCGATGCAGCTGCCAGTCAGGTTGCCTCTGAGGAGGGAATGCGGCAGGAGGCGGATGCCTATGCGCTGGAAGAGCGGCCCTATAGCTTTCAGCCGGAACGCCACAACGGCGGGATCATTTCCTTTTCCAGCTTTTTTAAGAAGATGTCAGGGCTGGTAGAGGCGTCCATCTCTGTAGTGGAGGGGACGACAACGATTCTGAAGCTGATGGACGATGGCATCGTAGGCTTGCGGCTCCATCAGGATTCAGAAACGAAGGAGCTGCAGACAGTGCTCAAAGTGGGAGAGCTGGCAACCTTTTACTGGCCGATGCAATTGTCTGTGTATGTCCCCGCTTTGGCCTTGGTGGAGCGCTCCTGCTGGAGACAGAACATGGAGCAGAAGGAGGCAGTTCTTCGATTTTTAAAGGAGCAGGCCTTTGAGCCAGGAGATAGACTCCCAAAGCATTTGAGGGAGTTTGAAGTGGCAGATGTGCAGAGATGTCTCTTAGCGTGGACGGAGAAGCTATACCATGCCGGGCAGAGCTACCGAGGTTGGGATTTCGACAATTTGGAGCAACGGCGTGAGCAAGAGGTACAGGAAGAAGGAATGCGGGCAACCATGCTGAACCGGGCAAAGGAATTTCTGTACCTGCAGTAAAAATAAGTGTTATATTATCTGTAAATAGTCTCCCAAAATGGTAGTTTTGTATTTCCCTGTGGGGGTATTTTGGCGTTTTAGATTCTGGAAAGAAGCTTTCCCATAGCATCTCAAACCCTGAAATCCTGGAGAATGCAAAACGACGTTTTGGGAGCTTTTTTAGAAAAAGAGAGGGGAACGATACGATGTACATTGACGTCATTAAAGGCCAGGAGTTGAATGTTTATATATCCGAAAGCCTGGAAAACCCGGAAAATATGATGTTTCCGGTGTTCAAGCAGGCGTCGCAGGCTCTGGCTGGCATTGTCCGGCAGGCCCGGGAGTTTGATATGTATGGTCAACGGGACGGAGACTTCTGTAAGCAGGAGAGGCTGTTTCGGTATAGCAGCAACATCATTGCCTTTTCCGGTCAGCGAGGCGGCGGCAAAACCAGCACCATGCTATCCTTTTCCAAGATTATGCAACGAATCGGAGAGGAGAGGAAGTGGGACTATGACCAGGAACTCCAGAGCGCATGGAAGGAGCTCCAAAACGTTTCGTTCATCGTGCTGTCGCCCCTGGAGCCCTCTGTCCTGGAGGGGCAGCAGAGCATCCTCTCTGTGGTGCTCTCTCGCCTGTACGCATATGGGGAGCGGCTCATGTGGGAGGCGAACCAGAGAGGCGGTGACGCGGAATGGCTGGAATGCGTGCAGCGTAACTTGACGCGGGACTTTCAGAATTGCCTGTCTGGCATCCGGGGCGTCAAATACCAAAGGGACGCAGCGCCCCAGGACCTGCGTGACCTGCAAGACATCAACGATGGCGCACGTCTGCGGCAGTATTTTTCTGATCTTGTAGAGCATTTGCTGCAGTTGGCGTCTCATGGGGGTCAGAGAGATCAGGAGATTTATTACCGGGGCCAGAAGGAGATCTGCTACCGGAACGCCACAGACAGAGAGGCCTATTTGGTTTTACAGCTGGATGATGCGGACTCCCAGATTGACCACTCCTATCAGGTGCTGGAGGATGTGCGCAAGTACCTGGTTGTGCCCAAGATGGTCATCCTGATGTCTGCAGATGTGAGCATCTTCCGGCAGCTGGTCCTGGAAAAGTATGCGGAGGAGTTTCCGGCTCTCGGAAGCAAGGAGGAAGAGCGCCAGCCTCTCTGGGCGGACCTCCGGCGAATGGGAAGTAAATACCTGGACAAGCTGATTCCCTCCATTCAATTGGTGACCCTGCCCCTGCTGGACCAACTGGTGGTGCAGCAAGGGAACAATCTGGAGCTGCGGTATTTGAAATCAAGGCCGGTGGGCAAAAACGAATCAAGACAACCCGAGTATGTGTTTCCCTGGTCTCAAAATGCCGGATTGGGCCTTCAGGATTTCCTCTTGACAGCCATTTATCAGAAGACCGGCATCATCTTTGTCACCCATACGGCTTACGCGAACAACATTATCCCCACTACCATGCGGGGGACTATGCACTTACTGTACCTCTTATCCACTATGGAAAGTATCCCCAGCCATCCAAGAGATGGGGAGCTTACGCCAGAGAGCTTGAAAAAACTTGTGGAGCGCCAGCTTCCCATTGCGGAGGAGAACCTCTCCCGGTTTAGCAGGTACTTCCGGGAGGATTGGCTCAATGCCAAGGTGACCAGGCTGGATGATTTGGCCTTTTTGCGCCATCTTAGTAGTTCCGCCCGGTCCGTGCAGGTGCAGCTGACGATAGACTACCTGCTGAAGCGGTATGAGGGGTCACTGCCGGAAAATTTCGATGCTAAAAGTATGGCTAAGTTGGACAAGAGCAGCCAAATCCTGCTGGAGGAATTCATGGCGGCCCTCCATCTGAAGCACCGCACCCAGGAGGACTTCAGCCTCTCCTTCGCCATTCATACGGTGTTTACCCTGGGGAACCACCGCGCCATTTGGCAGCAGAAGAGGAAAGCTGTCCAGGAAAGGGAGAAAGCAATTCAGAACGAGAAGGCGACGCCCGATGAATTGCTGGTATTTGACTATGCGCCTGAGCGTACTTACCTGCCGGATACATATCGGGTTCCAGAGGTGATTCAATCAATTCAGACAGACTTAGGGATAGAATGTTTTGTATCTGAGATAAATGAGTTAATTCAAAATGAAGACAAGAAAGGACACGATAGAGAGCCTATATCTAACGAAGAGAAAGAGAGATCAAAGTTAGAGGAATTTCTAGCAAGGTGCATGTTGCGGCCTTTTTGGCGGGAGGAAAAAACCACAAGGTTTAATTTTATGAATTTTATTTCTGTTTTACTGCAGCTATGGGAAGTGAGGAAGGCAGTGGGAACAAAGATCCCTGCTGAGACAGATAAAATAGGATATGGACACACGCAACAATACCGAATCTATGAAATGCAGGAAAATGCACTGAGTGTTGCAGCGAACTGGGATGTACAGGACTATATTTTTAAGTTTATACAAAATAGACTTAAAGACAAGATAAAAGATAATGTGCAGGATAACTGCATATTTGCCGGAAAGCTGCTCGGCGATATGTATGGATGGATAGATAAAGAGTTAGGAAAGATTAACTCTGGTATGCTTACAAAAAAATTGAATTCGGAGAAGTTAGAATTATTTGATGCTAGTAAATTGAATGGAATTGCAGCATCGTTCCGGTATACTGGCATTAAAAAGGCGGTAATAGGAGATATCGATGTTGCTCAATGTATGCTGAGCATGCTGAAAAAAAACCGTCGCAACCAGGAGGCGAATCTCCAATGGGAGGCGGAGAAACCCAAAGGGACGACAACGCAAGCCGATGCAGCGAACCCGGACGCTCAAGCACAGCAAGCCATGGCTGCTATGGAGGGTGGAGAAGGAGCGCCTTCCAATAGCACTCCAACATAAGCCTCAGGGGGGATGTACATGACAGAGATTGACACCAAAGCCCTGGAAGTACTCCTCCGCCGGATTCCCTCGGAGCGGGTGTTGCAATGGATTCGCTCAGGCGCTTGGGCTCCGGCTGCCCGATTGGAAGAGGAGGAGGCATTTCTCCAATTTGCCGTCGGGAACCTGCCGGAGTACTCCCAGGATGAACACAGATTGATTTTCAGCCGCCTCAGGGAGGAGGCGGCTGGATTGATTGGCGGTGGGGCGGAGCGGAAGGACCTGGATCTGCCCACCATGACCATTGGCCTGCTGCTGAGCGCGGCCCGGCGGCTCCTGACCCAGGCTGGGGAGGAGCCTCAGTGCAAGGTGGAGCGGGTGCTGGAGTGGCGAAAAGCGTTCCACAACCTGGGCCAGGACGTATTTGTGTGCGCCTATTTGGCTTCTGAAGACCTGAAGCACCGGGTGACACGGAGGGATTTCACCTGGCGTGCGGTCATCCGGACCAATTATGCCGCCCTGAATTTGCAGCTTCAGCAGGGGATAGCGGAAAACCACTGCCACCTCTTTGGCTCCACCCAGACCTTCGCCCTGTCCTGGTGCAGCCTGATGAATGATCCGCAGGCCCTGAGGGAGCTGGTGAAGGCCTTTCCCCATTTCCTCCGCCCAGCCATGGTCCGGGGACCGGAGGACAGTCTCCTGACCATGCAAGACCGGGTTCGCTATGCGGCCTTTTGCCGCAGCTACCTCTTCCGGCGGTTTTGCATCCGGAATGGGAGACGGAAGGATTTGTGCGAGCAAGATGGCACAAGGCAAGACTGCAGACGAGATGACGGGAAGGGGGACCAGTGGACCAATTTCTCCGGCCTTGCGCCAGAGTTGCGGGCCTATAAGGATATTGCCATTCTGCGGGCTGTCTATGGCGCCCAGGTACCCCAGCCGGAAGGTGGGACCGCCTGCCTGGATTATGCCCTGGACCACAGCACCTTCCACGCCGCGCCCAATGCACCCTACCGCAGCCTGGCAGGGGAGCGGCGCCTTCTGTACTGCTGCTTCCGGGCCTGTTTGGAGGGCCAATTCACCCAGAAGGACAGGCTGGTCTTCTTCCTCTATCTGCAGCTGAAGCTTCAGTTCCGCAGCGAAATGATACAGGTGAACGGCCAGGTGGGCTTCGCAAACTTTGCCGATTATGAAGTCCGCAAGGGTGAGCTGCTGGGCCGTAACTGCTATTGGGTGGAGGCTACCCGGATGGGGCTGAACGGCCCACTGTCCATGGGCTCTGTGACCTCCCTGGAGGCCCGGATCGGGCCGAAGGCCACGCCCCGGGAGCTCAAAAGAAGGATACAGGAGCAGGATTGGTACAAGGAATTTGCCGACCAGGAGAACGCACGCGCTAGGAGCAGAATCCGGCAGGAGTTTGGCAGCCCTGGGATAGAGCCTCCCTTGCAGGAAAGATCTTATTTTTATGTTCTGCACTTTATCAAGCGCCCCGATATCGATCCCAAAGACCTGCCCCTTGTGTCGCGCTGCCGTCACGAGGGCCTGCGGCGAGATGTCCGGCGTCAGGCTTTGGCGTTGGCCCGGGCGTTGAGCACTTCCCCATATTTGCGCAGCCGAATTCGAGGCGTGGATGCGGCAAACAACGAGGTTCACTGCCCGCCAGAGGTGTTTGCCCCTGCCTTCCGGTTTTTGCGGAATTTCAAGAGCCAGGAGTTTGCCAAGGAGAGCATGTTTCTCCCACCGGTCTCCCCCAGACTGTCCGCCACCTACCATGTGGGGGAGGACTTTCTGGACATTGCCAGTGCGTTGCGGGCCATAGATGAGACCATAGAATTTTTGAATTACCGTCGTGGCGACCGGCTGGGCCACGCTTTGGGCTTGGGCATTGCGCCGGAGGTGCACTATGCCAAGAAGGGCAGCCGCATTTTCATGCCAAAGCAGCAGCGCCTGGACGATCTGGTCTGGCTGCTGTATCGGGGCCGGGAGCTTGGAACCCACATTGACCCGCACATGTATGGACTGCTGAAGAAGGAAGCGGAAATTTTACTGCTGGAGATTTACGGCGATGTGATCCGGAACAACCGGTGGATGATCACCCTGACGGAGTACCACTGCTGTATGCAGCTCCGGGGGGACGACCCCTCTTTGTACCGGGATACCAAATTTTCCCGTTCGGGATTGGGATACGGGCCCTATGATCGGTATTTCCTTGGCCGGGATGAATGGGACACCTACCGCAAGAATCCGGCAATGGCCGGCATGTATTACTACTATCATTATGGTAGCGAGGTAAAAAGACGAGGGGCGGAGGTATGCGAGGTGACCATTTCACCGGAGTATATCCGACTGATGCGCCAGGTCCAGGACGTTATGCAGGAGCATATTGAGCGCCGGGGCATTGTTGTGGAGTGCAACCCCACCTCCAATGTGCTGATTGGCACCTTCGAAACCTATGAGAAGCACCCCATTTTCCGCTTTTATGACAGCGGTCTTGGAGTTGCTGCAGACCGGCAGCTTTGCCGCCAGATGGAGGTGTGCGTCAACACAGATGACTTGGGCATCTTTGACACCTCCCTGGAATTTGAATACGCATTGTTATTCCGGACGCTGGACGCGCAGCTGGATGCCGACGGGAAAAAGCGATATCAGACCTGTGACATTCTGCGCTATCTGAAAAACCTGCAGGACCTGGGCATGCGGGCAGTGTTTCCTTGCTGTGACCCTGGCACGCCCGTGGAAATGAGGAGGGAACGTTCATATGGGGGATTTTATCAAGGACCTGAATATCATTGATTTCTTGGGGATGCTGCTGCCTGGGGCCTTTGTGGCTTTGTGCCTCAGCATCCAGCACCCCGGAGCCTGGCAGATTTTGGAAACTGCAATTGGCTGTGAGCTCAGCCTTTCCCTGCGAATTACGGTGGTTTTAGTGGTGGGGTATGTGATAGGAATGCTGCTGCATGAGTTGGGGGACAGATTGGAAAAGTGCCTGTGGCTTGTTCCTGTCCTGAACCCCCGCCTTTATGCGGCTCGTACGACGAAGCTCTGGAAGCAAGAAGCAGAGCAAGTCAACGCAACAGTCAAATGGGATCAAGCCGGCTCCCACAAATTTCGTGACACAGTGGAATTGGCCTGGAAGGAGTGGAAGATGTGCGTGTTTTCTCCGCTTCTGGCAGCCGCTGTGATCGCTGTACTACTTATGGCGGCGCACATGCTGCCACTTGGATGGGGCGCGATATTGGCAATTGCCTTAGGGGCTGTGCTCTGTGCAGCCAATGTGTATATGCTGCGGGACCGCTTCCAGGTTGACGCCGGCGGAGAAGGCTATACAATCAAGGCAATGAGGCGGGTGCTTGGGGGGGACGCGGAGTATTACTCCCACGCCAAACAGGACAAGGAATCCCAGCGAAAGCGGAATTTGTTTGACGGCTTCCGGTCATCGGCCCGGAATCTGTTCTTGGCTTTCATTTTTTTGCATGCATATACATCTGCTGGAGAGGGGGAGCTGGGAAGCCTCATACAGACCCAAATGGCGAAACTCCCTGTTCGATGTGTGGTCTACGGCGCTATGCTTCTGATGTTGATCCGATATTGGCATTATTCCTATCTGAAGTTCAAATACTGCTATGAGGACAATGTATTTGAACGAAATAGAACACAAGATGCGGTGACTGAGTCTGCAGCATCGAAGTAGTTTGCTGGTACCCTTAAGTCTCCGGGGAAGCAGAGTCTCCCAGATACCGGGCGGCCAGGTGGGCGGCGGTGGCGCCGTCGGAGGCGGCGGTGACGATTTGACGCAGGGGCTTGGTGCGGATGTCTCCTGCGGCGTAGACGCCGGGGAGGTTCGTTTGGGTGGATTCTCCGGCCAGGACATAGCCCTGGGAGTCCAATTTTACCTGCCCCTGGAGAAGGGCTGTCTCCGGAATGCGGCC
>UMCH01012732.1_pt1 | contig 18844 bp, 17 predicted proteins | sample 1964201 | NCBI WGS metagenome assembly UMCH01 (sample SAMEA4835965, study PRJEB28245) | human gut metagenome | biome: gut microbiome; material: fecal sample | place: Denmark | collected 2008 | reverse complement strand
AAAGGGTACTCCGAGGGCATCTCCCACAGCAGCGCCGTAGACGATTGCCTTGAGATCATACATTGCGGGCTCCTTAGGGTCGTTTCCATTTAGTGCGTTAAGTTGCAAAATGGAATAGGGGGAGTTTTCGAGATTTGAACTTCCCCTTTTGTGATTACCTTAATTATGTTTGAAAAGCAGCAAAAGAAGCTGGAGAATCTTTTTGTCTTCGGGCGTTTTCATACGGAATAGGTTCGGAATAGGTTACTTGCATGGTTCTTTTTTCGTAATTTGTCAAAACAAGTGTCTTGTCAGATGTATATGCTGTGCTATGGTTAGTCATGCTTCTTTGAAGATAAAAACATGAAACACGAACTAGCAAAGCAGGAGATAATGAACATTTCACAGAGACTCGAACGTCTTCCTATGACACCTACCATGAACAAGATCCTCTTGATAGTTGGTATTGGGTGGCTTTTTGACGCAATGGACCAAGGTATGGTTTCGGGTGTTTTAGCGGCAGTAGGAAGTGATTGGACGTTATCTCCCCTTGATCAAAGTATGCTTGCAAGTGCAGGCACCTTTGGCATGATTATTGGTGCAGCATTTTCGGGAATTGCTTCAGATAAATGGGGTCGCCGTAAGGTTATTTTATTTACCCTGCTTATGTATAGTGTTGGAAGCTTCTTGTGCGGTGTATCGGCTAATTTCACTATGCTGGTTATCTGCCGTTTTATTACTGGCTTAGGTCTTGGTGGGGAATTACCAGCAGCATCAACGCTGGTTAGTGAGTTTTCTCCCATCAAGCAGCGCGGTAGAAACGTAGTTTTATTGGAAAGTTTTTGGGCTTGGGGCTGGATTATAGCGGCGCTTGTTGCTTATTTGCTGATTCCAGTTTATGGCTGGCGTATTGCCTTTTTGGTTGGAGCTGTTCCAGCTTTGTTTGCTGCGGTACTTCGCATTATGGTCCCGGAGTCTCCAAGATATCTTGATTTGGTCGGTAAGCATAAACAGGCTGATGAGATTGTTACCAAAATGGAGGCAGAGGCTGATATTGTTGTTCCCGACAATAAAAAGACGCAGTTGAGTGCAATCAAAACCTCTGCGTGGAAATCGTTTTCTCAGCTGTGGTCAAAAAACAATCTTCGTGCCACGTTAGTTTTGTGGGTTATCTGGTTTGGTATTAATTTTGGTTATTACGGTTTTGTTTTGTGGACGCCAAGCTTGCTGGTAGCTCAGGGATTTTCCTTGGTGCAAAGCTTTGGTTTTACGGTAATTATGTGTTTGGCTCAGCTTCCCGGCTACTTTAGTGCGGCATGGCTTATTGAGCGAATTGGTAGAAAGAAAGTTCTTATTGCTTACTTTGCAGGTACGGCATTTGCCGCATGGCTGTTTGGTCATGCGGGATCGGAAATGGCAGTATTAGCAACGGGTTGCTTGCTTTATTTTTTCGCTCTTGGTGCTTGGGGTTGCGTGTATTCTTACACACCTGAGGTATATCCGACCGATGTGCGTGGTTCGGGTACTGGCTGGGCGGCATGCTTTGGTCGTATCGGTGCTTTTGTTGCTCCGTTTATTGTGCCTTTAGTCTATGCTTCATTTGGTGAGGGCGTAGGCTTTACCGTAGTTTTCATTATGCTCGCTTCCGCGTTTGCGGTGGTAGCGGTAGTAATTGCGCTTTTCGGAATGGAAACGAAGGGGAAGCCCTTAAGCGATACAAGTGACGAAAAAGTAAGAGCGAGAGCGATGGAGATGGATGAAGCAGCCATTTAAGAATTCAGCGAATTAAGTAGAGTAGTAGCTCTTGAAGTGTCGTTCCATTCTCGATGCAAGGCTATTTTCTTGAGAGTTGCGGCTTGAGCTTTAAAGTAATCTGTTTATTTGCTTACGAGCCTTTCGTAAAATGGAGTAGTGCTTTTGTTTCAGAAAGACGAAAAGTAAAGTTTTAGAGAGGCTTTCTCATGGTGGATTCTCCCCGTCGCAAAGAAATAATTAGGACTCTGCAGACCAGCAAAACTCCTTTATCGGGGACAGCCTTGGGAGAAAAGCTTGGAGTTAGCAGGCAGATTATTGTGCAGGATATCGCGCTACTCCGTACTGCGGGATACGACATTATTTCAACCAATCGTGGTTACCTTTTGAATGATTCCAATACCCAGCCTTGCAAATTAGTAAAAGTACGCCATGGGTTTGATCAAATTGAAGAAGAGCTCAATCTTGTTGTTGATTTGGGCGGTTGCGTTGAAGATGTTTTGGTAAATCACAGAACGTATGCAAAGTTGGAAGCTCCTTTAAACATCAAAAATCGCAGAGATGTTCAAAGGTTTGTGGCTGATCTCAAAAACGGCGTTTCGAGTCCTTTGTCGGCAATTACGAGTGGCTATCACTTTCACCATATAAGCGCAGAATCGCAAGAAGTGCTGGATGAAATTGTGGAAGCGCTTGATCAAAAGGGCTTCCTTGCCGAATTTACTCCTTATGAACGGGGAGAAGAGGGCGAAGAGTAGGGCGACACTTACTTGGTGGCGCTAGTTTTTCTTACGCAAACATAGCGCAACAATTGCTACTACTGCAGCACCACAGGCGATTGCCAGTAAGACAAGTGGCACAACTCCAGTTATATCGCTGGTTTGTGGGATTGTCTGTTTTGGTGAGACAACCGATTTGTCAGTCAATGTTTCATCACTCGTAGTGTTAGAACCCGTTAGCGAATCCTCTTCGACGGGGTTAGTTGTTGACACTTTCGGTGGCATTTCGATAGCTGTTTTTGTATAGCCACAGACGGTGCACTCTTCGTGTTTCGTGCCTGTTTGTGTAGTTGTAGCTTCTTGGTCAGTTACCCAAGTAAAGGTATGTGCTGCTTCATTAAGTCTTGCACCACAAGCAACACACTCCTTCCAATGATGTGTATCGCTGGAATACCATTTTGTGTCGTCGTTATGGCCGTGCGGGATGGTCTTCATTGCTTCTTTTACAGCTTCAGAATAAGTGGGTTCTACGCCACGGATGGTTTTTGGAAGAACTACCGTCTTTGTACTACCATCTGTATCTTTACCAGGTACAACTTCCGTGATTACTACGTCGCCATCGTCGTTAGTTATGTATACAATTTTCGTGACATCTACAGGCTGGTTAATGGTTGTATTTTCGGGAACGATGATAGTTTCGACGCTTTCGTCAAACGCATCATCGGCAATGCTGAGAAGTGTTTTTCCGCCTATTACATTTGGGACTTCAACGCCTGTTTGTTTGCTACCTTGGGTGATATTCGTTATCGTGAAGGTTTCTGAATCATCACTATCGGGGTCCAACTCATAGACGATTTTATTTACTGCCTTATCAACAATAATCTTGTCTATTTCATTGTTGGTTAGACTGTTTATCATTACTGTTGTAATCGGCTTGCCTTCAATCTCGGTGGGAACCGTGTATTCATCCATCGACCCAAAACTGCTAGGTGCGACATTGGTAATGATGATTTCACCACCGGTGTTTTCCTCATAGGAAACAACAGGACAGGGTGTGTCACGATTTGAATATATAATTACATCTTTTGCGAAAAGAACAGTGGTGTCATGGGGTACCGTCAATATGTTCAGCGTTTGCTCGGAGACGCCGATTGTGCTTGGCGTAAAATACGCAACTTTGTTTCCGTTTTCAGTGGTGATATCAATCTTGGAGTATTCTTCGGGAATGGTGGCTTCAATGCCTTCGTTGACAACAAAAACGACTGTATGAGTGGGGTCGCAGTCTGAAAAAGCATCTTCGTCATAGCGCTTTACAGCAAGATCGTCAAAGGTTTCAGGGAGTTCGACGGTTTCTCTACCAGCAATGTTATTAATCACAAATTGCGTAATAGTAATTTCACCATCATCTTCCGTATGGTAGTACCATGCAATCCCATCGTATTCTGCAGGTTTAACTTGGAAGGTGTCTTCACACACTAATTTAAAACCGTCGTAAGATATTCCCCCACAAAAAATATCATTATCTGGCAAGGTTATTGTGTTCTGTGAGCCATAGTGCACATCTTTAACAATGAAATTAAAAGTACCAGAATTAAATGAATAGACTAGGTAGGGAACATTGTTTGGAATGTCGGTGGTCGCAATATCGCTTTCGACGTTTTCGGGAATCAATATCAAATCAATATCGTTGCAGCCAGTAAAGGCGTTTGCTCCGATGCTTGTGGTTTGAGCGTTAAGCTCGATGGTGCCACTCAAATTGCTACAACCTGCAAAGGCGTTTTCCCCAATGGAACACACGCCAGTAGGAAAGTTGCGTGACAAATCGACGCTCAGTACGTTTTCCTTATTGATGCTTTCATTTTCTCGCCAGGCGGTAGTACCACTATCGGTCGTAATAGTAAGATGACCAGTATCCGTATTGAATGTGTATCCGTCACCGTTGATGGTGTCTGCAAAGGCTATGCTTTGACCCATCCCCATAAAGCAAAGGGCGAAAAGAAAGCTTAGGAATATTTTTCTCATTGTAACAAGGCTCCTCTTGTTTCTCTTGCTTGTTATATGGTTTTAGGGGAGGGTAATTATAGTGGACATCGCCATGAACGACCTCCCACTCTACGAAAGCTATTCCGTCAGCATTAAAACGGCAGCAGTGACCACATAGAGAAATGATTTCTTTCGAACTTCACTGCGATTTGACATATAGTAACCTTTCGTGCAAAGCGTGTGGTTAGTAGATCTGTTTGTTTCGTACCCCCCTCATTTTATAAATACTGCGCATGCTCCATCAATATGTTTAGTAAGAAGCATAATTCTCGTAAGAGATGCCTTACGCCCGGCTTCGGTTTTGGATGCTCTTCGTTCGTTAATCCATGCTACGGCAAAGAAAATGATTGCTGATGTGCATCCTATAGCGACTGAAATAGGAATTGGAAATACGGTAAGCGAACTGACTATGGGCTGTATCCAAACAAGATCAATAGTGGCATCAAACCAACCACCTGTGGAGATACCATAAGAAACCATGCAAAGTATACAGCCAAGCAGCAGAAGAAATGCTTGAGAACACAGTGTTAGGGCAAAGAGTGCTAAGGCTTCACCTTCAGCAAGAGGGATGATTTTGTTGCGGTTAGTGTTCATAGTGTTCTTTTCTGCGGGATATATGGGGTAATGGCGTAGGTCTTTCGTTGCAAGGTGTAATTGTAACAAGCGGATAATGTTTCAAATGGATAGTAGTGAAAAGTGGGCAGGGCATTTATCACGGGTGCTATCCGCCATGGTGTTGACAGTTTTGCTGTTGGTTTAACGTGTGTATTCTATTTATTCTCGCGAGGAGATTGTTGTAGAGGATGCCGTTGTATCTTTTGATAATTGGGCTAATTGGGTTTTCCTGCTTCAATAATTGAATTAGCTAATTCTGCTGGCGCTGCAAAGGCGAAACCGATATTGTCCCGGAGGTAGGCATTATTGCCTGCCATATGGTAAAGAACTGATTGTTCTTTATCGTTTCCTACGAGCACAAATGTTTCTCCATCTATGACGGCGGTGTCATAGCAGGCGGCATAAGGAATATGTAATGTTCCTGTTTCTGAGGACAGAGTGATGCCTGATGCGGTGGCTTGTGCGGATAGTGTTCCTTTTCCATTAGGGGTGAGTTCTTCGGCTAACTGATGTGCTGCACGTTTGAGTCCAAAGAAACCACCTTTGTCGGGTCCAAAGGCAAGCACACCAAAAAAGATTGTTAATCCCGGAAACACAATGTAGGCACCGATCATTCCAGCGAAACCATTGAATTCATCAAAGAGGTTAAGTCCTTCCATTAGGCACTTTACTGTTCCTGCTACTACGAGTACGTCAAATAGAAGGCAGAAAATAAAGTAGCCTTTGCCAGTTTTTCGACGATATGCCTTATTGTGGGCTCGAATCATGCGCTCTGCATACGCTTCGTCTACTTGGATGCTCCATGATGTATCGGGAGGGGTGTGTGGTGTTGGAGCCTTTGAATCACTCATGTTCATAGGGATTCCTTGTTGGTTGGTGATGTCAGCAGAATGTAATTATCTCTATCTGTTCAGTTTAAGATTCTGGGCGGGTGTTGCGATTTTCTGAAAGTCAATTTTTTGTAAATTTGCTTGGGGCAGTGTTACCGACCCTTGAACGCTGGAAGTGATTCGAATACTTTGGGCGCTTCTACTAATTATTCCGTTGAATGAGAAAAACACCAAATAAAGCAAGCAAAATTTATCAGCAGTCCCATTATATAGACATACAAGTATCTTGTGTGATTTATTATTGGATTAGAACGAAGCTGAAGTATTGGTGCAGTTCAGGATTGTGTTTGTATGGCAAATGTGAAAACGCAAAGCGTACTTGTATAGCTGACAAATATTGAAACCTTTCCTTTGAAGACCTGATTGGAATAGTAGTAAGATCATGAAGTCGTACAGTCAAAACATCGTTATTGATCTTGAGTTTACTCAAGTTGATCAAAAGTATAAACGGCGCACTTTTCGGCAAGAAATTATTCAGATTGGTTCTGTTCGGGTGAGCCCGTCTGGGGAAGTGTTGGATTCGTTTTCTTCCTATGTGCGACCAGAATATACAAGTAGCGTGTCCGTTAAGGTTCGCGATTTAACGGGTATTCGATTTCGTGATGTGTACGATGAGAATCCACTGTCGGTTGTATTGGGGCTGTTTCGCGAATGGGTTGGCGAAGAGGGGCGCACCCGTTTTGTTGCGTGGAGCGAAAATGATCTTAAGCAGCTCAGACAAGAAACCACATTTAAAGGGATTGAATTTCCGGAAGCTCATCAACGATGGTTGGATCTCCAGAAGATATACCCGCGTATTATGGCAGTGGGCAATGGGAAAAGGATGTCGCTTCATTCGGCAGCAGATTGGTATGGCATAAAGCTGTCGGAAGAAAACCTTCATGGGGCGCTTTACGATGCGCGTGTTACCGCAGAGCTACTGCGGAATCTCTTGACTAAAGATTATCTAATTCAAAAGAATATGCTTACCGAAGTAATGCCGGGTCAGGGGAATTCCAAGTCAGCTTCATATTCAATCGGAGATAAGTTTTCTTCTTTGTTGGCGTTGAAGGAGCGTTTGGAAAATGAGGGCTAGCATTTAGTCTGGGGTATTCAACTCAGTTGAGAGTGTGAGAACATCCGATACAAAAATTTGCCCGCTATGTGGGTGGTGTTGATTAACTAAATTGAGCGTGTTCTGGTCTTTATTGGCGTCACCGCCACCAAGTACGGCAAGGGCAGCTTCGAGCGTAGTAAGGTTTCCTCCGGTGACTTTGGGATTGTCACGGCAACCTTGCTGGTAAACGATTCACTCGCTGGCGATGAGCGGGCTTGTTTAGGCATGTCGACATACCGTTGATAGTAAAAAGATGACCTCATATAGTACGAAGAAGCCATCTAGGGTGAGCGATGGAGGGTTGATGTCTACTAATCCACGAGGAGGAAAGGGGTCATTTCCGTGCGAGTCGCGCGTCCTAATCCTTCCATCAGGTCTGTGAATGAAGAGTTCGCTATTCTGGTTGGGGCTGATGCTTTGTCCGATGTTAATTGCTTCAGTTTGGGTGTTGGCTACACGGTATATCCTTGACGCTCCCTCGGTCTTAAATTGCCAGGTTCCGTCGAGACGCCGTGTTGCCTTTTCGCATGAATTGGCAAAATAAGGACGTAATATAGCAATATTTGGAGAAAATCAGGCGGAACTTTATTCCCGCTCAATCGTGCTGCCTGTGCATGTCGTGGTATCTCGTTCTATCTCGTCTATGTCGTGTTACCTGGCGTTAAATCGTCCGAATTAAATCCGAATCACGCTTTGATTTAAGCTTCCTGGAATGGTTGCAAAATATCCTTTTTCCGGGCGTTTTTCATGTAACCATTCCCGTTTTCGTACTTGGGAATCGTGGTGGGTGGCTTGGAAAGGAGCTGATTCGAGCGAATCAAGCGCTCGAATCAGCTTCCATCTATTACCCAGGAGGCAGTTATCGGTCGGACGCCTACAGGGAAAGCCTTTTCGTGTGGGCGGGTTTCAAATAGTTCTTTTTCAGGTCTCTCAGACTCATGAAGAACTCCTTCTCCGAATTGCTAAGCCCATCGCTCTCGAGCTTCCCCTCGAGAATCGCAAGGGTGCAGAACATGTCTGCCGCCTGGAACAGGCTGTAGTCGGAGGGAGACACCTTCCTGACCTTCGTTTCCAGGAAGGTGTTGAAGAGCGTGTTCACGAGGTTGGTTATCTCCTTTTGGCCGTTGTTGTAATAGATGATTATGCGGGCGAAGGACTGCAGGAAACCGAGGTGGTCCCTCAAGAACGTGTTCACCTCGCGGGATATCCTAGACACCATCGTCAATCGAAGTGGTGATTACATTGATGTCACGTTTGCAAATGACGACAAGAAGAAACCTTAAGAAAATTTATGTTCTCGCGCCCTTTCTTCCAGGGACTTTTGCGGATTGAATAAGTAATTACAGTAAGTAAAGGTGAATTTGGGCTAAACGCATCATAATCTAAGCTCTTAAAGAGCTAATAAGCTTCGGGCGATTTTGAAATTGAGTTATGGGTACAACTTGATACTTTTGCCCATAACTCAGATGTGCCGATTGAAATTATATTGCCAGGTGGATTTATGCTGGCTTTTTACGAAAACTCAATTCATGATGTATTTTGCTTTATTGCGTCTCCTTGGTATTGTTCCGTCTGGCGGCTAATTCGCTATTTAAAGCATTTGGATGTCGCCAGTTTGAATCGGGGTAATATTTACTTCTAAATCATTTTCCTTAAATATCTTAGTAAGGGTTTCAGCAAGATTAGATGTGCACCCGAGTTTGCATATATGGGCGAGCTCCAGCCCAACAGGGCGAAAGACGGCTCCACTAAAATGAATCTTTTTGTCTGACCCGGTGTTTGTTGCGATAACTAGAGCATCGTTTGCGAGAAACGGCGAGGATGTTCCGCTTGGAAAAGAGTTAACGTTTTGTAGCATTTGATCAATTAGTCCAAGGGAATCGAGGGTACTCAATTCATCTAAACGTATTTTCCCATCATTAAATGATGAGCCATTCTCATCTTTTACTAAAACCGGAATTATCCTGCCTGCAATTACATATTTTCCGTTTAGATTCGCAACCAGTCCGGTTGAATACGAGCATAGCTTCACAAATGACTCTGCCTCTTTTTTCCCCATGTCAGACAGAATTGACATTGCGCGTTTTGAGAAAGAACCTGGTTTGTTAATTTCCCCTGCTAGAATTGCAGCCCATGTTCTTCGAATGTCGTCGTCGCACGCTTTTTCAGCATGATCGCGGAAGTGTTCTGACCAGTCTCGATCGATTGCTGATGGATTGGAATCGACATTAATTCTCGGTGCTGCAAATTTGAGAACTGCGTCGAGAAATTAACGTTTCTGCTGTGGCGTTGTATTGCATTACCCATAAGCTCTGATAGGCTTTCGTCGCTGAGTCCTAAGGAATCTTGGGAATTTTTAATCTTTTTCAAATCTTCTAGCATTCTGTCGGTCGCTTTGCTTTCTGCCTTAGAAATGCTACGCATGGCGAATCCTGGAAACAGATTTCCAAGTGACTGAGTCAGTTCGGATCCGGCTTCAGTCATCTTGGCGACATCATTGAAATCAGGTGTTCCATCTATCATCATTGAAATCTCCAATCAAGCATTAATGCACAATATATTATGCCTCATGGACATATGTTCGAATTAATCCGCAATAATTAATTTGACACGGATCGATTGAAAGCACGTTTTTGAGATAATAGATTCAGTGGGAAATAGGTTTAGTGAAAATCAGTTGATAAGATACTATTATCATGCATGTTGCATGCTTGTTGTTTTGTGTAATCAGCATGATTTCTCTAGATATTTGCTCTACAAATTAATCGTTGTATTCTTGTTATTCCTTCAATCATTACTGCTCCCGCGCCAAGCGTGGATTTAGGCATTTGCTTGCTGAGATCATAGAAGATGTCCGCCAGGAGTTTGACGTGCCGCATGAATGATTCATCCCATATCTCCAGAATATCTGATGTGCGGGAGTTTTGCATTGAATTTTGAAATCGTATTTTTAGCGCCTTGCATGTACGGCGGCTGTGGTGTATGGCGATTGTGGCGTTGGTGAGCTTGAGTATGATGTAGTCTTGTATAGTCATGTTCACTGCGAACAGGTTCGTCAGCTCGTTTTCCTCAAGGAGACTCTGAAGGTGATTGTCGCGCCCATCTTCTGTCTTTCGTTTGGGCAGGGTATTATTATAGATAGTAAAGTGCGCTTCCTTTATGCGCGTAGATGAGTTTGAAATACTAGTGCCGCTTATAGGAGAGAAGGGATTATTGAGATCGCGCACGAAGGTGATGGCAGGAAGAAGCCTTTGAGAAAGTTTATGTTTACTGGCGCTCTTTTCTAGGGACTTTTGCGGATTGGGTGGGTGTATATGAGAATTGCTCGGGTCCAGGTGAATAACTATCGAAACCTAAAGTCTGTTGACATTAAGCTCGGCGCTCTCGTCACCCTTGTCGGAGAGAACAACAGCGGGAAGTCAAACTTCCTTCGCGCCATGACTCTACCGTTCATGGCCGACGAGGGGTCTGTCGGTAAGAGGCTTTCTTGGTTCGACATCAACAGCGATGTTAAAGACCACTACTATTCCTTCATTCAGGAGCATTCCAACGAGATTGCTGATGGCAGCATGGGCCTCGAGTCCTTTCGTGCAGTCATTCCATCTGTTACCGTAACCGTCGACCTCCAGTATGACCCGATTGAAGCCTACGACGCCAAAGACCTACTGGTTGCCGACGGCGACGACCTTATTCCTCGCATTCGATATAGATGGTTCGTGGCGAACCCCCAGTCGCTGCTCGAACTTGTGAAGTCCCTTGTTATGGACGTAACGGATATCCAGAGCATTAAGATGAGCCTCTTGCCAATGAGCGAGTATAAGTATGAGATAGTCTCGCCCGATGCAAGCGGTGACCGCCATTTGCCCTATGACGTCTTAGCACGATTCAGGTACTTTTCCCTGCCTGCCGAGCGCGACAACTTTGCCGCATCTGCTGGTAGGCTTGGGTCTAAGCCTCTCGTTCATCTCCTGCAGGAGAATGTGAATCCAGCTGGACAGAAGCGCATAGAGCAGGGCTACGGGGAATTTCTTGAGACAATACGCGACGCTGCGAAACTGGACGAAGTTATCAACTGGCAGGACTACTCAGACGATCCAAGAGCAAAAGACTTCTTTGACTCCGTAAGCGTCCTGCCAAATATGCCGCTTATGAGCAGCATCTTCTCCAGTATCCGTCTCGGGTACAACGACGAGAGCCTTTCGCTCCAGGGGCTTGGCTACCGCAACCTTATCCTTATGGCGGTAATGCTGAATGCCTATCTCGAAACTTCGGACGGCATATCTCTTCGCATTGTAGCTGTCGAGGAGCCCGAGGCGCATCTCTGTGTGAACAACACCCTCCTGATGGCGAGCTTTTTCAAGGTGTTCGGCGAGAAGAATAGCAGAACCCAGCTGATTTATACGACGCACGACGCCGAATTCGTGAACAAGGTCGGCTTGGATAAGGTAGTCATTCTCCACAACGGTGCAGCAGTCAGCCTTGTCGAGGCGCTTCAGCCCGAGGACATGGACTATCTCGCCAACAATCCGAACACCGACATTTTCAAGCTCCTTTTTTCGCACAGGCTTATCCTTGTAGAGGGGATCACCGAGGAGCTGCTTATCAAATCCTACCTTCAGTCAAAGCACGAGCTGAACGATATCAAGGTGCTCTCTTTCCATAAGGGTTACCGAGATATAATTCGTATCTGGAAAGACATTAACTACGGAAATGGAAACAAACTTGCAGTCATTCGTGACTACGACAATCAGGATAACGCCAAGCGAGAGCATGAGAAGTTGAGAGACAGGCAAGTATGCGTAACCACAACGGATGGCTACACTCTCGAGACTGACTTCGTTGCCGAAGAGTCGAATTACCGGCTTCTCGTAGAGCGCTACGGTACCGAATATGGCTGGATGAACATGAGCGAAGACGAGCTTCAGGAGGACTGGCGGAACAAGAAGACCGACGTCATGCTAAGGATCTGCCACGATTTGGTGAACGGTGAGCTCTCTGGCCTCACGATGCCTGCGCATATTAAAGAGGCATTGGATTTTCTCAATTCACCAATTGTGGAAGACGTGGCGGAGTAGAAGGTTGCTTTATGAGGATAGAGGTTGCCGGAGCGGGTTCTGGTAAGACTTCGAGCATGGCGTCTCGCGTACTTTCCGAGGAGATTTCTGACGGTAGGGTGCTCTTTTGTGTTGCGTTCACCAATGCTGCGGTGCTTCATATCGAATCTAAGCTCGTTCAAATGAACGGATCCGTGCCTTCCGGAGTAAGAGTCAGTACGATTCACTCCTTCCTCAACACCGAGATTGTTCAGCCCTACTATCGTCTTTTGTTCGGAAAGCGCTACGACAGCATCTCCACCATCAAGCTTTCCGGAGACTACAAGGCACAGAATGCGAGAATCGGTGAGCTTGAACGCTGCGGATTGCTTCACCAGGCAAAGATTCCCGAGAGAGCCAAGTGGGTGGTCGATAAAAAATCTAATGAAAATGCCCGAGTAAAGGCTATGCGTGGGAAGATTCTTGCTGTGTTTCAATCCTACTGCCATATGATTGTGGTCGATGAGGCCCAAGACATAGACAAGGAGATGATGAGCGTCCTATGCGCTCTCGATCGCTTGGGCGTGCCGATTGAGCTCTATGGCGATCCAAAACAGGACGTGCGGGGTCGAAAATGTTTTCGTCAGCTCATCGCTGCATTTCCCGATTGTGTCACGTACAGAAGTGATTGTCATAGGTGCCCAGAGCGTCACCTCCGACTATCGAATCGCCTTGCCCCCGTTGACGAGCGTCAAGTGGCTGACGAGAAAAACTCCGTGGGAAGTGTCAGGTTATTCTTTGAGTCGGATATCGCTGCGAACACGGAAAAGTTCATCAGAGACGAGGACTTTGGGCTTGTCTATATCAGCAAGAAAAACGATCGTTTCGATACTCACGGCGATGTAGCGGGGGATAAATGGTTTGAGTCTCTTCGCTATGAACTCGAAACCGGAATCCGCGAGAAGTGCGGTGATGAAGCTACTGATCTCGAAATCAAACGTGCTGCATACTACATTGCCACAAAAGTTGTCTCACTATTGAATAGCGGGCGCAGCGTAAAGGAACTGACTAACATTTGCGTGGAATCAGGAACTATAGACTACGAAAAGCGACGGTATATTCGGATTGCTACTGCGTTGACATACATGGCCTCCTCTCGCTCCAAAGGGGTTAGCGTTAAGTCGATTGAAGCTGTCAAGGGGCTTGAAGATGGTAGGTGTCTATTGATTCTCACCACGGATCTTGCCCCTTATCTGACGGGAGATAAGGTGGATGACAATAGAACCAAGCACTTGCTATATGTTGCCCTCACTCGCTCTCGCGACGATCTTTCGATTTTAGTGACAAGGGAAGTTGAGGAACGATACTCAAGGGATCAATTGAGACGTGCTGTTGGTATTTCCTCCGATAACTAGATCGTCTCACACTTCCTTGTGACAGCCCAATAGCTTGTATCTATCTGATGGGTGCAGGAGCTCGGCATGGTCAACTCTTGGCTCAGTCTATCGGATGACGTGGTAGCCTTCGCCGTGGAGGTCGCGTGCGTGGTGTCAGTGGAGGAGGCTCCGAACGACAACGGGTGCGCATTGTTCTTGGGTACGTTAGTAAGTTCGAAAGTGTCGAGGGATTATTGCGGGTACGACCTATGCGAGGATCGACGGCGGTACGGCGTTGTCGGGGTATCTGACGGCGAAGGAGTAAGGAGACGCGTGGAGCAAGCGCCTCCTATGGCATTTATCGCCTTTGCTATCCTTGGCCATTCTTCTTCATGAGCTCAAGTCCTCCAGCTTTCGCGAAGCCTGCAACCGTCCCCCACCTTAGCAACTCTGCCCACGATTTTAATTCTGCGTTCTTTATGGTATTCGCATGAGGGGATTCTGCCGTCTTCGGCGATGTCTTCTTTGTTGCAGCCCGGATAGATACAGTATTTCCCCATGACTACTCAGTCTCCTGTGTCGAAGGAAGAGGCTCTGACCGCCTGTTCTGTCCGCTGGATATTTGTCTCGTAACGTTATCGGCTATTTTGTAAAAGTCAGCTGTTGTGTCCTGTAAGTTTTTATTCGAGACACTGTTAAGGTGATTAAGAGTGCACTCCTCATTGAGATGATTATCGGCAATGAAGTTTCGAATTGCTTCAGAGCTGTCATTGCAGTTTGTTGCTCATCAATGAGGCAGGAAGAAGCGTATTCTACTCGTGCCATGAGGGAGATTACGGAGAGATCCGTAAGGGCTTCACGCGCCGCCTCACCCCTTGCTTTCGCTTTGCCCTTTCCTGCTGCCAATGAAAGCTGGACGGAAAAGTTTTCCTGCAGCATATAGCGTTGCTCAGTTGCAGACCCAGCAATTATTACTTAATCGCTTGACCGGCTAACTGCCCTTTTTGGTGGCTCATTTTGAGCTCGTGGGATCTTTCATCGAGCTTGCCGGACACGTAGGGACCTTCGTAAAATTGGATTCAATCACTTTAGTAAGCTACCTATCACGCATTACAGTTACGAATAGCACTTGCCAGAAGATGAATCCAGCAAGTAGCATGGCTGTCGGACACGGTCCTCGAGCCGTGCTACTTGCTATGCCGTTAGGCGACTACAGTGTCGTTGCGGGTGTATTCCACATGCGTGCGAAAGGCGCCTTACAGCAAGTAACTTATTGGGTATTACGAGCTGCCGTGTCCTTCGGGTCAGCAGACCTTTGTCGACGCGCAATGGCCTATCTGCTGTTCGCACGCATGTGGCAATGCGGGGGATTCCTCGCGTCCCTCTATGAAAAATGCAAGACGATTGCGGAAGATCGCTCTTCTTTCTTGTCGGTGATAAAATTATTAAAAAGAGAGGAGTGCGACATGGGCGCGGTAAATTATCACCTAATTAATTCAAAAATGCTGGATAGGCGGAAAGCCGGCGCATCGCCTTCAGAGATTTTTTATGAGATCACGACTCTTTATCCTGCACATGATTTGCCCGTCAATGAAAAGGTTGAACTTTCTGGGACCTTGCTCAAATGTTTGACAAGGGAAGAGAGAATGGATTTGTGCCGTCTTTTTATTCAAGAGCAAGTTCTTGACCAACGTAATAGACTGAATCGTTGGGGAACGGTTACGGCGCAGTCGTCACAAATTGATACTGGATATATCGCGCAGCATTTGGTATCACTCCAGACGCAAATTCCAGGTCAAGGCATGCGAGGAAAGGGGGATGACCTAAGTGACGGCTCAGAAGTGAAGAGTGCAAATTTCCTAGATTCTCTTGACAAGAAGGGTGCAACTGCTCCCAGGTGGAATTTCACTGCCGTAACGCAAGAGATAATGGAAAAGTTTCTTACGTACGATTCGCTTTTTCTTCTGTCAATGGATTTGAATACGCTGAATAAATTCCGTGTAAGAATTTGGAAGATCGACATTTCAAAACATGATGTTCTGAGAAATCGATACATCGAATGGATGAACAAACTTGGGTACCCAAAGTTTCGTGACGCAGATAGGCCTTCAGTAAATTTCCAACTTTTTCCGCCCCACAGTGGAACCGAGGAAACTCATGCTCGTCATGGCAATGGAAGGGCAAACGGTTTTTCTTCAATTCAGATTCCGCTAGAAAATCACGCCGGCGCAGAGTTGATCTTCCGCGCCGACGATACGGCTAATGGTGTCGAGATTAGTGTTTTCTAGCGAATTGACTCAAGAACAGAGAGGTTTTCTCGCAAAGCTTGATCGCTGGAGTACTTCTGCCTGAACACGGCTGCTGACTTGATTTCCAGTGAAGCGAACTTGCGCTTTGCAGCTTCGGAAACCGGACATGGGACAAGAATTTGTTCAAGCTGCTCCGTCTTGATTCTGTTGTGCGAAGAAGACGTGCCCGAAGTGAGGTTCCTAATTTGCGCCTGAACAATGGAGCTCTTAAGCATGAGACAAAGGGTGTTGGGTCCTATGTGCTCATCGCTTGATCGAAGGATTTCGAATTCCATAGAGCATACGGTTTTGTAGGGCCTTTTAGGCACAACGCACATGCGCGGAATGGACGGATTGATCTTCGAGAACAAAACGTCATCCTCATAGCATTCTCTGCCGTCGGAAATAGGATGGAACGCTTCGGTCTCTTCGAAATCAATAGTAGAGTCGCCTCGCACATGCAAGACGCTGATATGTTTAACGTTGTCGGATACCGGCATTTTTACACGCTTTTTCGTTTCGATTAGAGCGACGGTACTCAGTGGGCGATATTCAAAATCACCGTTTGAGCACTCTGAAAGCGCCTTGTACGTCATCAGTCGTTCAGCAGAATAAAACGAGGGTGTTAACTGCCCGTTAATTAGCTGGTGAGGAGTCACAGCGGTGATTGACGGATTGTCAAAGATGATTTCTTCAAGCGCGCCTTCTCTGGTCTCAGGATAATGCTGAGCGAATACTGCTACGTCGTTTTGGTTGATTTTTGTTTTGACGGGTACTCCAGAGCGCTCTTTAACAAGAAATCCCACTTCCCGACACGTGCACATGACAATTGAATTGCCTGAAGGTCGCGCCTTTCGGACCAGAAGAATCACGGTCTTCGTCCTTGTGCCCGCTTGAGCGAAAGCAACGGCAGGCAATTCAACTACAGATTGGACATCAGCATGCGCAAGCAACGAATTTCTAATCCTTGCATTATTTCCTTTTGATGAGACGACGCTATCCGGTAATACTATCGCGAGATAACCACCTGGTTTAAGTAGATTCATTGAACGATAGAGCATCAATGTCTCGGAGGAAAAGCGTTTACCGGTTAAGCAATCGTTGGTTATGGATTTCTGGAGAGATAAGGGGAGGACTTCGATGTTAAACTCAGCACCAAAGGGCGGGTTTGTAAATATCAGGTCAATCTTACCTTCGTAATCGTCAATACTGCTGGTTCCAATAATGCTGTTCCCGCAAGAAATATTTTCAGCAGAAGCTCCATAAAGAATGGAGTTGATTTTGGAAAGGCGAACCATTCGATCGACCTTGTCTTGTCCGATGATTCCATTACGTAGAAAATCGGTGATAAGGGCTTCTTTCTCTGTAAAAGAGGATGCTTGAACGATTTCCACGTATTTTCGTGCCGCTTCAAGAAGCAACGTACCAACACCGCAGGTTGGATCCATTACATGAAAATCCAAATTAGCAAATGAGTCGAAATACCCATCTCGGGACATTTCTTTGAATACAGTGTCAATGTAGGGATGCGCAATTTCAAGAGGCGTCATATACTGCGCGTCTTCTTTATTGTTGCGAAAGTTCTCTCGAACAAAGTGCCCGAAACATTCGTTAATCACATCAAAACTTTCGATACCTTCGCTTTTCATAAGAGATTTAAAATCGATTTTCGATAGCTCAAAAACGACTTCTTCCGCAAATGCGTTTTCGGAGTCTTGAATGCATAACGAAGGGTTTGAGCCAAAGATGCTAGTTCCATCCGCATTGATGAAAGGCCCATATTTTGCAACATCGTCAAACATTTCTCTGAGCGCAGAGGCCGTGCGGCTTGAATCAGAGAAGCGTTCACTTGCAAGCGCTTTAAGATCGAGGACGGTAAAGCTCTGGTCTTGGATAGCTCGGGTATAAGCTACGCACAACAGCTTTACAATTTCATCGAGCTTAGCATTCGAGTCGTCAAAACGGCCAGAAGAATGAAACGCTTCGCGAAGGTTTAGAAGCACATTGTAAAATTGTTTGTAATCGAGCCCCTGATTCATTAAGTCTCCTAAGATACGTATCTTTATATCTGATACGTATCTTAAATCAACTGTGATGATCTCGTAGTCTGAATTCGTAGAAGAGACGAATTTTGTGGGTATGTTTTGAGTGCGAGACGTGATGCAGCGGTTGTTTAAAACACGTTAGTGAGTATCACTATGACGGACAGCAGCGAAACTGCAGATTATTGGCATAGGAACCGTGTATCTGTGAGTACGCTGGCGTTCTATGCTTGTTCCGAAGTGCTTATTTATACAGGTAAACCATATGAATATGACCCTCTGAATTGATTCCGGAGGGTCATTAGTTTTTGCGATATCGAGTGGCTACCAGGTGATTTCAGCACATAATAAACAACTAGAGCACTGGCAAAATCACTCTAGGTAAATCTCACGATAATGTGCGGATGTTATTCCCACTCAATTGTTGCACCCGTGCATGTCGTGGTACCTCGTGCTGTATCGTCCACGTCGTGTTATCTGGTGCTAAACCGTCCGAATCAAATCCGAATCACGCTTTGACTCGGAAGGCGGGGAATAGTTGCAAAATCGCCTGTTTTCGGGCATTTTGAGTGCAACTATTCCTATTTTCGTACTCGGGAATCGTTGCGGGCGGCTTGGAAAGCGGCTGATTTTCCCGAATCAACCTGTTTCCACGCGGCTCTTTTATTGTTCCTAGGGGAATGGCAGCAGGTGGTTTGCAAGTGACTCTATGCGTCATCCTGTGCCGAGGACGAGATTCTCGTTACGAGGGCATTCGCCCACGCCACCGCCTCGTCTGCCGTCCCTAGCACGCCGAGCCCTTCTGCCTGCGCAGCGTAGAGAGCGTCCCAGTCCTCTCCCTTATCTATGGTCGGCGGCCACGCCTGTTCTTTTCTGTAGGAGAACAGCCTCTCGCATGTCCTGCATGCTAGCCCGTAGTCGACGTCGCCGTTGTTGACGATGATTTGCAGGTCGATGAGGTCGTGGGCGCGTTCGCTGCCCGCACCGCTCACAGCGTGCAGCTTCTGGGCGATC
>UMCH01077919.1_pt1 | contig 19152 bp, 17 predicted proteins | sample 1964201 | NCBI WGS metagenome assembly UMCH01 (sample SAMEA4835965, study PRJEB28245) | human gut metagenome | biome: gut microbiome; material: fecal sample | place: Denmark | collected 2008 | reverse complement strand
ACCTTATAGGCCGCCTGCCAGCGCCCGCCGGGCGCCAGCGTCACACAGTGGCGCTTATCGGAAAATTCCCCGCTCTCCTGCACAAAGGCACCGCAGCCCTGCCAGGGTTCGATGCAGATATACGGGGCCCGCACGCCGGGCATGGTCCAAAACGCCACCATGGGAAATGCGCCAAAGTCCATCTCCACCCCGTGGCCATCCCTGTGCTCCAGCCGCACGGTCTTGGAGCGCAAGCCCTCAAAAATCAGCGTATCCACCCGGTCGAACACCTCATGGCGCAAAGGGATGGTATCCGTCCCCGGCAGGAAACGCTCCCGGCGGTCCAAGGAAAGGCACCCGCCCTCCCCCGGCAGCAGCGCCCACGCATCCTCTTCCCGCTCAAATGCCAGCCGGTAATCCTCAAACCGCTCCCCAGGGCGGATGGGGCAGCGGAAAGCCGTATGGCCGCCAATGCAAAACGGCATGGCCTCCCTGCCCGGATTCTCTACGCCATAGCGCGTTTCAAACCCATCTTCGGTCAGGGTATGGCGTACGGAGAGCATAAACGGAAACGGATACTGTGCCAGAGTCTCCGGGTCCTCCCGGAGACAGAACTCCACAAAATCCGCTCCCTGCGCGGCCACGGAGAACTTCCGCCGCCGGGCAAAGCCGTGGCGGGCCATGTGCAAAGTCGTCTGTCCGATCCGGACCGACCCGTCCCGCAGGGCTCCCACAATGGGAAAGAGCACCGGATTCCGGCCGGACCAATAGGCCGGGTCTCCTCTCCAGATGTACTCATACGCCCCATCCCGCAAGGACACCAGCTCCCCGCCCATGGGATCCGCCCGGGCCTCCAGGCCGCCCTTTCGCAACGTGATCTCCATACGCCGCCTCCCTCTCCCGGGCATGGCCCGGGCTGTTTTTTTCATTATAGTCCGGCGTCAGAAAAAGCGCAAGCAGCCGCCTCACCGCTGCCGCCAGCGCAGCAGCAGTGCCGAGTGCAGTATCACAAAGACCGATCCGGCGTTGTGCACCAGCGCGCCCACCACCGGCTCCAGCCGTCCGGTCATGGCCAAAAAAATGGCCGCGAAGTTCAGGACCATGGAGAATGTCAGATTTGCGCGGATGGTGCCCATCATCTTCCGGGACAGTGCCAGCAAATGGGGCAGCTCACCGATCTCGTCCTTGACCAGGGCGATATCCGCCGCATCCACTGCAATATCGCTGCCGATTCCGCCCATGGCGATCCCCACCAGAGCCCGTTTCAGTGCCGGGGCATCGTTGATGCCGTCACCTACCATACATACGGGGCGGCCGCTGTTTTGCAGCTGGTCGATGGCAGCGAGCTTATCCTCCGGCAGGCATTCGGCCCGGACGGTCTTGATGCCCACCGCCGCGGCGATCCGTTCCGCGGCGCCCCGGCGGTCCCCGGTGATGAGCACCGGCTCCACACCGCCCTTTTTCAGCGCCGCGATCATATCCGCCGCCTGGGGACGCACCGTGTCGGCAAGGGCCGCAAAGCCTGCGAAGACGCCGTCCACCGCAAGGTAAATGACCGTACAGCCACGGTCCATATACTCCTGCACCGCCAAGACCGCCCGGGCGGGAATGTCCGCCTCCTGGCATTTCAGCAGCGCCTCATTGCCGGCGGCTACCCAATGGCCCTCCACCCGGGCCGTGACGCCCTGGCCGGGCTGCATGGAAAACTCCTCCGCCGTAAGCGGATCGCTCCCGGTCTCCTGCCGATAGCTGGCCACCACCGCCTTGCCCAACGGATGCTCAGAGCGGGCCTCCGCCCCTGCCGCCAGGGCATACAGTGCTTCTCTGGAGTAACCAGGCGTAAGGCTCTCCAGCCCCACCACGCGGGGCGTTCCGTAGGTAAGGGTCCCGGTTTTGTCGAAGGCCACAAAGCCGACGCTCGCCAGCCGCTCCAGCGCATCTCCCTCCCGGACCAGGAGACCATGCCGGGTGGCATTGCCGATGGCGGCCATAATGGCCGTGGGCGTTGCCAGCACCAGCGCACAGGGGCAGAACACCACCAAAATGGTCACAGAGCGCAGCACCTCCCCGGTCACCACCCAGGTAAGCGCCGCGGCGGCCAGGGCGATGACCACGATCCAGGTGGCCCAGCGGTCTGCCAGGCCGACGATCTTGGCCTTTCCCGCATCGGCCGACTGCACCAGCCGGATCATCCGCTGGATGGAGCTGTCCTCCCCCACCTTGACCGCGCGCATGTCAAAAGAGCCGAACTGGTTGACCGTGCCGCTGGAGACCGTATCCCCCACGCTCTTGTCCACGGGGATGGACTCCCCGGTCATGACCGCCTGGTCCACAGAGGTGCTGCCTGCGGTGATGACGCCGTCCACAGGAATGGTCTCGCCCGGCAGGACCCGCAGCAGATCTCCCACCTGTACCTGCTGGGCGGGGACCGTCCGCTCTCCCTCCGCCGTCAGGACCCGGGCGGTGCGCGGCGTCAGATGTACCAGCTTTTCAATGCCCGAGCGGGCCCGGGCCACTGTCAGGTCCTCCAGCAGGGCACCCAGCTGCATGATAAAGGCCACCTCGCCGGCGGCAAAGTCCTCTCCGATGGCCACGGAGGCCACCAGCGCCATGGAGACCAGCACGTCCGCCTTGATGTCAAAGGCAGTCACCAGGCCGATGATCGCCTCCAGGATGATCGGCACACCGCACAGCACGATGGCCACCCACGCTGCGTCAAAGGGCAGCGGCAGCAGATGAAAGCCGCTGGCCAGCAACGAAAGCGCCGACAGGATCAAACACACGACCTCCCGCTTGGTGCCGCCCCAATCCAGGAGCTTTTCCAGATGTTCCATAGCCCTCCTCCTTTATACCTATGGGGGTATAGGTATAAAATAGCATATGGGCAACTGCCTGTCAAGAAAAAGACGGCCGCCCGCCGGGCAGCCGTCTTTTCAGCGCATATTGGCAAACCGCTCCACCGCTTTGGTAAAGCTGGCGATGGTCTTGTCCGCGTCTCCATGCTCGATACCGTCGCGGACACAGTGCTGGATATGTCCCTCCAGCACCACCTGACCGCATCGGTGCAGCGCGGATTTTGCCGCGTTGATCTGGGCCAGGACATCCTCGCAGGGCACGTCCTCGTCCACCATCCGGTCAATGGCCTGCACTTGTCCCATAATTTTGCGCAGCCGCCGATGCAGGTTCTCGGCGTCCATACACTGTCTCATTGTGCCGCCTCCAATACCAATAGGGGTATATGTATGATAGCAAACCCCCGCAGGAAATGTCAAGCGGTCTCAATTCTCGTCCACGCACTGCCAGACCACCAGGATCTCATCATCCTCCGGCGCCTCCGTCCCCATGGAGTCCATAGTAAGAAGATACGGCACATCCTCCCGGTAGTTCCCCGTCCGCCCATAGGTGCATTCCGTAGGCTCGGCGCCATCCACGGTGGCGAACACCGCATAGTCCGCCTGCTGCTCCACCACCTCCGCTTCCAGGTAGTAGAGTTCCTCCGGCAGCGCAGAGGCCCGGACCGCCCCGGTGAAGCTTCCTGCCGCCGCAACTGCACAAAGAAGCAGCGCCCGGACCAGCATTTTCTTCATGGCATATCCTCCCGTGTCATTGATGATACGGGCAGTATACCAAACTCCGGCGGCGAAACTTGTTCCTTTGGCGGCGGAAGGCCTCAGTGTCTGTCCCGGCGCAGCAGCACCACTGCCACGTCATTGACATTGGTACCGGTAGGGCCGGTGCGGATCAGTCCTCCCACGGCGTCCAGCGCATGATAGGCGTCGTTGTCCGCCAGAACGCGGTGCACGGAAAGCCCCGCCTGGCGCAGGCGCTCCATAGTCTCCCCGTCTACCATGCCGCCGGCAGCGTCCGTGGGACCGTCCGTGCCGTCAGACCCGACGGAGAAGATCACTGTGTCGGCCATACCGTCGATGCCCGGCGCGGCCGCTAACGCCAGCTCCTGATTTCGCCCACCCAGGCCGGATCCTGTCAGATGGACCACCGTCTCCCCGCCTGCCAAAAAGGCCAGGGACTCCCCGTCACCGTCATGGGTCCGGGCGATGGACGCCAGGAACGAGCCTGCTTCCCGGGCCTCACAGCAAAGCCGGTCCGTCAGCAGTACGGGGCGATACCCAAGGTCCCGGCAGGCACCGGCCGCCGCCGTGCAAAGCTCCCGGACGCTGCCGGTGATCACGGTCTCCACATTGTCCAGCTGCTTGGGTGTCTCCTCCCCCAGCAGCTGCCGGGCACGGGAAGACAGCGGCAGATGGTATTTCTCCGCCACGGCGAGGGCATCGGCGCAGGTGGAAGAGTCCGGACAAGCGGGCCCGGAGGCGATCATATCCAGCGGGTCGCCCAGAATGTCCGACAGGACCACCGCATACACCCGGGCCGGGGCGCACAGCTTTGCAAACCGCCCGCCCTTGACGGCGGACAGCCGCTTGCGCACTGTGTTCATCTCCACGATGTCCGCCCCGCTGGCCAGCATGGCCTCCGTCAGCGCCGCCAGCTCCGCTCCGGGGATCAGGGGGCTTTCAAAAAGCGCCGATCCGCCGCCGGAGAGCAAAAACACCACGGTGTCCTCTTCGGTGAGGTCCTTCACCAGGGCCATGGCTGCTTCCGTTCCCCGGAAGGAGTTTTCATCAGGGACCGGATGGCCGCCCTCATAGATCCGGCAGCGGGCAATAGGGCCCATGCCATGGCCGTACTTGGTGACGACCACGCCCTCCAAAAGCCGCTCCCCCAGCACCTGGGATGCGCAGTGGGCCATCTGCCAGGCGGCCTTTCCGGCAGCCACCAGGAAGACACGTCCCTTGGAAAATTCCCGTCCCTCCAGCGCCCGTCGCACCGCTTCGTCCGGGCGGCAGGCACGCAGGGCTGTCTCCAGAATCGTCTTTGCATCCGTATAGATCGACATGTTGCTACGCCTCCTTATGTAATTCCTCCTGCCGGGAAAACAGCTCGCAAAGGCACAGAAGAACGCTCTCTTTCGGCACCCGAATGCTGTACCCGGTTTTTTCCTTCAGCTTTTGCAGCCGGTAATGTACCGTATTTTTATGGACATACAGTCTGGCGGCCATCTGTTCTGTTTGTCCGTAAGCGGATAGTCTCCAAAAGCTCCCGCCGCTCCTGCTCCGGACAGGTTCCCAGCACTCGCTCCAAAACATCACGCCGGATGGCGGGGGGAATGCTTCGGGCCAAAAACTCCAGCGACGCCTGATCGTAAAACAAGATCCCGCCGCCGGAGCGGGCCGCAAGGCATGCGGTGCGCGCCTCCTGATAACAAAGGCGCACATCCATTCCCCGCCGTCCGCTGGCGCTGACGCCTCCGCACACCTTCACCGCGCAGGCAGACTCCACTTCGCTGCGGATCCGATCCACGCGCAGCAGGCCGGTATGCCTGCCCTGGCTTTCAAACAGCATCAAGATCCGCTGGTTCACCACGGCACACAGCGCGTCCTCCTGCCGGAGGATGGGGCGGATCTTCGTCAGAGCCCGGGCGTTGCAAAGCTCCCTGCCTGCACCGCTCCCCCCCTGGCCGCGCACCTCCAGCAGCGCCACTGTCCACGGCCTGGTAATGTCGATGCCCAGCAGCTGACCCCGCAGTTCCAGCTCCGCCAAGTCGCTCTCCTGGGAGAAAAGCCAGCTTTCGATAAAGCACTGCCGTGCGTCCTCCAGCAGGGTCTCCTGCTGCTGGCGCTGTGCGTCCCGCAGCAAAATCTCCGTCATATGCTGGATGACGCCGCCCAGGGCCTCCACCTGTTCCGGCGCACCGGTGATCCCGATGACTCCTACCGACCGGCCCTCCATGCGGATGGGCAGGTTCACGCCGCGGAGAGTTCCCTGTCGGGGCGCGTCCTCGTAGATGACCAGACGGTCCAGCCCCTTTTCCAAAAGCTCCCTGGCACCGGCGTGGATCTGCCCCATGCGTGCCGGGTCTGTACTGGCCAGGATGCGCCCGGTCTCGTCCATCAGGTTGATGTCGCACCCGGCCACTGTCTTCATTTCCCATACAATGGACAGTGCCGTCTCCTCTGCTATCAACATACCGCTTCCTCCGTTGTGCTTTGGAACAATAATTTGCGAGTTTTTTTGTGTGTCATACAATTTACTCTTATTATACCGAAATTGAAGAAAAAGGCAACTACCCGCCAAAGGCAGGAGCGGCCCGCTTCAAAATAAAAAAACGGCGTGACCCGCAGGTCACACCGTTTTTTCAAGAAATGGAAGCCGCCAGATTTTCCGCCTTCGCCTCTTTCTCCCCGTCGGTCCCAGCCGAAGCGGGCGGCGTTGTCGTCTTGGGCCGGTAAGTCCCATGGAGCTTTTGCTCCACCCGGATGGCCCCGGCACTGCCGGACGCATAGAGACAAGGCCGATAGTCATTGCGGCCGCTGGTACTGGTGACAGAGCATGCAAGGGCGTCCACCTGCTCCAGCGTCACCGTGCCGTCCTCCTGCCGCTCCACGGTCACCTGTAAAATGGCCGTGTCCTTGTCAGAGGGGTTGCGGTTGCCGCCGAAGCAGAAATTTCCAAGACTGTAAAAAATGACGCTCTCGCCCCAGTACTCCATAGGCTGGAGCACATGGGGATGGCTGTTATAGACGATCTGCGCGCCGCACTCCGCCGCATAGCGGAACATCTGCCGCTGGAAGTCCGTGGGCTGATAAGCCCCCTCCGTACCGGCATGGAACGCCGCCACGATCACCTCCGCCCCCTGCTCCTGCAGCGAGGAGATAGCCTGCCGGATGCCCTGCCTCCCGATATGGTAGGCAGTATACACACCCACCCGCAGCCCCCGCTCCGTGGTATAGAGAAAGGTCTCGCCATCGCCGCCTGCGGAGATTCCGAGCGCTTCCAGCACTTGGCGGGTCTCCTTCAGCCCGGCAGACCCATAGTCCTGACTGTGGTTATTGGCAAGGGACACTGCCTCCACGCTGCCCTCTGTCAGGATCTCTCCGTATTCCGGCAGTCCCCGGAAGCGATAGGTCTTTTCCGCCGGGACATCGTGGTCCGTCAGCGCACACTCCAGGTTGACAAAGGTAAAATCATCCTGGGAAAACACCTCCCGCACGCCGGAAAAGGGATAAGCATAGTCATCTCCTACCACGTCGGGGAAGTTGCCGGTCTTGTTCCAGGCGGTGTGCTCCGCTCCCAGCGTACAGTCTCCGGCAAAGCTGAGAACAAAGCGGTCCTTTTCCGGTGCGCTCTCAGGCGGTATTTCTTCTGCGCCGGACGATGTCTCCCCTGCGCCGGACGGCGTTTCCGCCGGTGCGGTGATCTCGGTCATACCCGTTGTATCGCCGGGCCAAAAGCCACCGGGCAGCTCCCCCTCTGTCATCAGCCAGGCAGACAATGTCACGCCGCCGGCAGCCAGCAGTGCAACAGGCGCCAGGAAGGCCGTTTTGTGCCGGGAGGGAGCCAGACGCTTTCCGCCTCTGTGGGCCGAAGCCGCACGTTTCTTTTCCGGCAGCCGTTTGCCGCCGCCGCTGTATAAACGCATATGCTCCCTCCTTCCGCTGCAAGGCAGCCGGATTTTATATGTACCATAATATCCCATTTCCCCTGCAGGTCAACAACAGAATCATTACAATTTCTACATTTTTACCCGCTATCCGCCAAAAAAGGAGACACGGCGAAAGCCGTGTCTCCTTTTTCTCACATCAGCCCCAGCAGATGCTGCATCAGCAGGCTCACCGCCGTGATGCTGATCCAGCAGCAGCCGCCCAGCGCAATGGGCTTGCCGCCGCTGCGCACCAGCTTGACGATATTGGTGTTCAGACCAATGGCCGCCATGGCCAGGACGATCAAAAACTTGCTCAGCTCCTTGACAGGGTCAAAGACCGACGCGGACACGCCGAAGTGCACCGCCACCGTGGTCACGATGGACGCGGCGATAAAGAACAGAATGAAGAAGGGGAAGATCTTCTTGAAATCCACCCGGTTCCCGCCGTCCTGCTTTTCCCGGCGGGTCCGCAGGAACGCCAGCACCAGCGTGATGGGGATGATGGCCAGCGTCCGGGTGAGCTTCACCGTCACAGCCTTGTCCAGCGTGGCAGAGCCCAGGTTCCACATGCTGTCCCAGGTAGCAGCGGTGGCAGTCACGGACGATGTGTCGTTCACGGCCGTGCCGGCAAAAATGCCGAACGCCTCGCCGGAAGTGGTATCAAATCCGATGGCCTGACCCAATGCCGGAAACAGCAGCGCCGCCAGGACATTAAAGAAGAAGATCACGGAAATGGCCTGGGCCACCTCTTCTTCGTCCGCGTCAATGACCGGCGCCGTGGCCGCAATGGCAGAGCCGCCGCAGATGGAAGAACCCACGCCAATCAGCGTGGCCACCTTGCCGGGGATCCGCATCCATCTGTGCAGGAAAAAGGCCACCAGCAGCGACACGGAGATGGTGCACACGATGATGGGCAGAGACTGCCGGCCGGTCTGCACCACCACGTTCAGGTCCATGCCGAAGCCCAGCAGGATCACCGCCCACTGAAGGACCTTCTTGGAAACGAACCGAATGCCCGGCTCCATGCCGGACTTGTCCCGCAGCAGCAGCGTCACCACCATACCGGCCAAAATCGCGATCACAGCACCGCCGATGATGGGAAACGCCTTTCCCAAAAACCAGGACGGTACAGCGATCACCAGGCAAAGAAGGATCCCCTTCCCGTTCTTTTTGAAAAATTCCAACATGATTCCGCCTCTCTTTTCTCAAACAGTCATTGGCATTATAATCCACGCAAGGGAAAAAATGAAATTATTTATCTTCATATATCTATAATTTTTTGTTATGGTATTTTCATGTCCCGCACTTCCGTCTCCCGGAAAAAATTCAGCGTCCCGTGATTTTTTATTTGACAGTTTCTTTCCAATCTTTTATTATATTTGCATACAAAAAATTTGTATACAAATAGTTTGGAGGACTCTTATGGATCAGAGCTTTCACTATCTTCTGATGGCCGCCCACAGTCTGTTCCACCGCCGGGTCATGGCGGAGCTGAGCCAGGAAGGGCTCACCTCCGGCCAGCCAAAGGTCCTGGATTACCTTGGCCTGCACGACGGAAGCGCGCAAAAGGATGTGGCAGCCGGCTGTCAGATCGACCCGGCTACGCTGACGGGTCTTTTGACACGGATGGAGGAAAAAGGGCTGATCCGCCGCGGTACGCGGGAAGGCGACCGTCGGACGCAGTATGTGTATCTGACCGAGCTGGGCCGTCACAAGCACCAGCAGGTGCGGCAGACTTTCTCCAGACTGGAAGCGGAAGTGCTCTCCGGTCTGGAAGAGCCGCAGCGGCCGGCACTGATCCAAGCCCTTCATACTGTTTGTGAAACCATGATCGACACGGAGGTTTTACAGTGAGCAAACAGGAATTGACCCGCAGGTATCTATTTTTCATTGCAGGACTATATGTCAATTCGCTTGGCATCAGCCTGATCACCAAGGCGGAATTGGGTACATCCCCCATTTCCAGCATTCCATATACCCTGAGCATAGGCTTCCCCCTTTCTCTGGGAATGTTCACCCTTTTCTATTCCCTGCTGCTCATTGTGATCCAGCTGGTCATTTTGGGACGGCGGTTTCCCCGGCAGTTCTGGCTTCAGCTGCCGGTGTCCCTGGGCTTTTCCCTGTTTATCGATCTTTCCATGGGGTCGTTGTGGTTTCTCACGCCGGAATCCTACCCTGTAAAGGTGATTTGCTTGCTGGTCGGCTGCCTGGTTTTGGGCGTCGGCGTCTTTATGGAAATGGCCGCCAGTGTGGTCATGCTGCCGGGAGAGTGCACCATCAAAGCCATTTCCGTCACCTGGAACAAGGACTTTGGCAAGACCAAAGTTGCTGTGGATCTGACCATGGCACTCTCCGCCGCCGTTTTGGGCTTTTTCCTCTATGGTGCCCTGACCGGCGTTCGGGAGGGAACGCTGATCTCGGCTTTGCTGGTGGGCTTCATCGCAAGATGGATCAATCAGCACCTGGGTGACTGGACCCAGGCGCGTCTGCGTGTTGATGCAAAAGCATCTCCCGTCGGATAAGCGTTTCCAAAACTCAAAAAAAGAGGACGCGGCTGCCGCGTCCTCTTTTTCACTTTCCTGCATCGGCAAAGGTCGCATCCTCGCCTTTTTCCGCAAGGCAGAACGGATCCAAAATCCGGCAGTACCCCTTGAGCGTACAGGAAGCCTTTGTCCGCTCCAGCAGCATTCCGGAAAAGCGCAGGCGGATCCTTCCCCGCTGGGGATGATTCCAGGTAAATTCGGTCTGGACCGTCTTTCCTGTCTCCTCCATCTCCCGCAGCGCATCTTCCACTCTGGGACGGTCTTCCTCTGCGATGCCGTTGTACCAATATACGCTGCACGCCTCCAGGCTGGCCGTATCTTTGATGCAAAGCTGTCTGCGCATGAAATCGTCTGCGATCATCTCCTGCCGCTGCTCTTCCTTCCAGATCTGCAGCGTCCAAAAGCCCACACCGAGAGACCACAGCAGGTCATGATTGGCAGAGCGCAGCAGCGCCTGATACCGGTGTTCGTTTCGGTCCTGCCGGATGCGGGCCAGGAGGAAGCTGGCCAGCACCCGCACCTGGGTATCATCCCGGATGGAATAGCGGGGATTGTCCACGCCGATAAAGCCAATGGTCTCGCCCCCGTCCCGGATGGGCACAGCGATGAGCCGCTGGATCCCCTGCCGCTGCAGGATCTCCCACTCCAGCGGGGCGCTCTCCTGCAGCGGAGTCAGATTATAGATGATCACCGACTGATCCTTTTCAAACTGGGCCATCCAACGGCGGACCGTATCCTCCGGCACCTCCTGCAGGCTCTCCCGCTGGGGAAGGACTTTGGGCGCGCACCATTCAAAGGTGTTGTTCCAACTGCCGTCCTGCTTCCCGCTGGGCTCAAAAAAGTAAGCCCGGTCTGCCAGATAAAACTCTCCCACGGAGGACAGCGCCTGATGCACCGCCTCTCCATAGTCGGCATGATGGGCAAGGGCATGCATATATCCCGCGATCTTATCCGCAAACGCCAGGCGCTCCTTGGCCGTGGGGCTGAGATATTCCTGCTTCGTAATATCCAGCGCCACTTCCAGCCGCACCTGCTTGCCCATATAGTTCACCAGCTTGTCCTTGAGCAGAAAGCGCCGTCCGCAATAGGTATTTTGATTTTCCCAAATGTGGAACGAATCCTGCCGCAGGCAGGCATTGGTGCAAAAGTCACAAGGCTCGTCCGTCCCGTGGAGCACCTTATAGCATTTGCGTCCCCGGTAATCCCGAACGCCAAAGAGCTTTTGTCCGGCGGGATTGAGATAGTACATCTCATAGGTATCCATGTCACTGAGGTAGAAAATATCATTTTCCGCCTCCAGAATGGTCCTTGCGATCTCCTCCTCCCCCGGCAGCAGCGCCCCGGACTCCGCCGGCACATCCTGCGTCTTTATGGGTTCCTGCGGCGTAAAGACAGGCCCCGGTCGGACAAAACGGGCAGTAAACTCTTCCGCCGTACATGGCCCGGAAAACAAAAAGCCCTGCAGCAGCGAGGGGTGGAGATCTTCCAGGACCCGCAGCTCCGACTGTGTCTCCGCGCCCTCGCAGCACACCCGGATATTGCAGCTGTCCGCCAGCTCGATCATGTTGCTCAAAAGGCGGTAGTTATACGCGCTTTTCTCAATGCTGCTGACAAAGCACCGGTCGATCTTGATCTCGTCGATCTCCATCTCCTGCAGCCGGTGCAGACTGGAATACCCTGTGCCGAAGTCATCCACGGAGATCTCGATGCCCTGGTCCTTCCAGCTGCGGAAGATGCGGTTGAGGTGCGGGTAGTCCAAAAGCTGCATGCTCTCCGTGATCTCAATGGTCAGCGCACTGCCCGGCAGGCCGCTTTGCCGCAGGAGCTCCAGCACGTCGTGCTCGATGGATGCATCCCGCAGCTGGCGATACGACATGTTCACGCCTACATGGAACTCCGGCAGCACGCTGCGCCACTGGCGGCACTGCTCCAGTGCCTGTTCCATGACCCACAGTCCAACAGGATAGACCAGCCCGGTCTGCTCCAGCACGGGGACAAATTCCGTGGGCGGGACCTCTCCCCGCAGCGGCGCCGTATACCGCAGCAGCGCCTCCGCGCCGTAAACGTGGTAGGACTCCGAGCGGACCTGTACCTGATAGCACATCGCAAATCCGGAAAAATCATGGTCCACGCTCCGCTGCAGGTCCTCCCGCAGTTCCATGGCCTTGAGCTTTTGCTCATAGTCCTCCGGCGAGAAAAAGCTCAGGCGGTTTTTTCCGTTGGCCTTTGCAGATTCCAGAGAGCTCTCCGCGTATTGCAGCAGCGTGTCCCCGTCCGGCACGTGATAGTCCATAAAGGAGACACAGCCGCCGGAGAGGGTACACCGTCCCTCCAAGCGTTCCCGCAGCCTTGCAAACAGAGCCTCCACCGCCGGCTCGTCCGTCCCGGGCAGGTTCACCGCGAACCAGTCGCCGTTGACCCGGAAGATCCGCGCGCTCTCCGGCGTCTCATCCCCCAGCACCCGGGCCACGGTCTTCAAAAGCGCATCTCCGAAGTCCCGGCCGTTTTTCAGATTGATGGACTTGAGATTGTCCACGCCAACCAAAAGCAGATATCCCGGCACCGCATCCTTGAGCAGGCGGGAGATCTCCTTTTTCAGGTCCCTGCTGCGAAAGGCAGGCAGGGCCAGCTCCTCTCTTCTCCGCCCCAGGCACGAAAGGCGCCCCAGAATGAAACTCGGCCTGCCGCTGCGGTCCCGGTTGCATTTGCCCCAGGCGTGGACCCAGTGGTTTTGCCGCCTGCCCAGGCCGGACCGGTAGCTGAAATCAAAAGCATCCCGTTCTCCCCCCAGCAAGGCGGCAAAAAGCTCGGAAAAGCGCTCCCCGTCCCGTGGGTCCATCTGCAGACGCCAATCTTCCAGGGTGCACACGGTATCCTCCACACCAAAAAGCTCCCGCGCTTCCAGGATATTTTCGGAAAAGCAGACCGTCTGCTCCCGGCAGTCCACAAAGAGATAATACTCCCCGGTGCTCTGCCCCAGCATATTCAAAAATTCGCGGGAGACCTCCCCGCCGTTGGGCGAAAATTCCAGCATATCCATCGCTCCGTTTTTGTTCCTGGAGGCTATTTTACAAGATTGTCTAGCTTTTGACAAGCCATGAATCCCGGAAATATGCAGTTTGCATCGTATCTTTTCAAAATAAAAGGGCAAAAACGACACAGTGGCCGTTTTTGCCCTTTTTTCGCACCGATCAGAACAGTGCGTTGAATTCCTCCACGATGGTGTCGCAGTCCTCGTGCACCACCATCATCACATAGTTGCCGTTGGAGACCACCCGGCTGGAGTTGGTCCAAAGCTCCGTGGGGCCGGGGTACCAGGCGCCGGTTTCCGCCATGTAGTCGATGCGGCTTTGGAAGATGCTCTTGACCGTGTCCACATCCGCGCTGTTGGTCACCTCCACCAGGCAGAACTCGCCGTTGTTCATGCTCATCATGGTGCCCATGATGAGGCACTGCTTCGTATCAATGTCGCCCATGCCGGGATAATAGGTCTCCAGCACATCGCCGGTGAACTCCTGCAGCGTCTGGAAGGTGTGGGAAGCGATGGTGGCATCATAGAAGGCCTTCAGGTCCACAGACGTGTCCGCGGGTTTCTCCTCCGGCTTTTCTGCGGGCTTCTCCGCCGGCTTCTCCTGGGTCTCCCAGTTGCAGCGCACGATGCAGGTGCGGCTCTCGGTGCCGCTGGTCACGGTGATGATGGCCGTGCCCGGCGCCACAGCGGTGACGGTGCCGTTCTCCGCCACAGTGGCCACCTTCGGATCAGAGCTCACGAACGTGCACTTGTCGGGGGCGCCGGTGGCTTTGAGCTGATATTTGCTTCCGGCGGAGGAAAGCGTGAAATCCGTACGGCTCAGCTGCATGCCGGTCTCGGCGGCAGGCTGCTCCTGGGCGGGCTCCTCCGGGGTCTCCGGTTCATCCGCTTCCGTCTCCTGACCGTCGGTTTTGCCCTCGGTCTCCTGGTCATCGGTCTGGGCATCATCCACCGGCTCGGAGGGCATCTGCTCCGTCTCCCCATCCTGCACCTGCTGGGGCGGCTCGTCGGGCTCCTCTGTATTCGTCTCCCCGCCGCAGGCCGTCAGCGCCAGGGCCAGGGTCAATGCCGCCAGCAATGCCAGCAGTCTCTTCTTCATGTTGTGTCCTCCTTCTCGCCGCCTTTGGCGGCTGTTTTGTTTTTGAGACGGAGGCACCGGTAAAAAAGTTCCAACGGATTTCTTCCTTTTTCCAATTTTTTTACCCAGGCTTTTTTACCGCAAAAGTGTGCCCGGCTCAGGAAAGCCGGGCACTGCGGTTCAATATTCATGTCACAAACCGGACATCCAGGGAATTTCCCTCTCCCTCTGCCCGCCACAGCCGCCAAGCCCCGCTGGAGATGAGATCCAGGCCCACATCATAGCGCCCCAGATAGGCAAGGCCCTCCGGCGTGTAGGCCGCAAGGCAAAAGCTGTAATTGCGGCTTTGGTAAGCGGTCAGCACCAGCCGATTCCCGTCGTAGATCAGATCCGTCTGCTCCAGATCGGCCTCCTGGAACAAGGGCTGCAGGTCACCGGAAAAGGCCACGGCAGCCTCTCCCTCCTCCGACACGGTGACCAAGACAAACCGGTCGTCCTGCCGGTAGGGCATCACCAGTCCCTCATCTACGATGGCCCCTGACAGGTATGCTCCATCCGGGAAATCCGCCGGGCCGAAGGGCAGCGCCGCCTGAGAGACGATGTCACCGCTTTGGGCGTCCAGCACCCACAGCGTGGTCTCCTCCCCCGTCTGGGCCACATAGTAGATCCATGTGCCATCCTCGCTGGTGCCCAGCCAGGAGCTCTTTGCTCCCGGCGACGGGCACACTGTGCGGATCTGGGCCCCGTCCATACTGACCCCGACCAAATCCTCGCCCTGGATCTCCCCGGTATAGGGCTCCTGGTGGATGGGCAGGAAGTAGAGCCCCTGCTCCACGGCGCTGTGAGAAAAGTCCAGCGTCACCGCCGGATCAGAGGGCGCCAGGGTGAAATACAGGCCCTCCTCTGTCGCCACGGCATCGGCTTCCAGGTCCCATTCCGTGCTCACGTAGAATGAGAATATATGACCGTCTGTATTCTTGCTCATCTGCACATCCACTGTCAGGTCCTCCGGCACAGGGATGTGGAATACCTGGCGCAGCGCATCCTGGGCCATCATTTCCAGACTTTCATTGCCGTCCAGGTATACATAGTTGCCCTGGAGAATAAAACTGATGTTTCCCACGAACAGAGGGAACTCCTCGTAGTAGTCCCGCATGCGCACAGTTTCCCAGTAATCATCCGTCCCGGCGGGGCAGTTTGCCGACACCGCCTCCAGAAGCGTTGTCAGGCCGTAGCGGTCCGGCTCCTCGCCGTCGTTGTACCAGTTGTTGCTAAAGATGCTCACATACATACCGCCGTCATCCTGCTCCCAGGACAGGGGGTGTTCATTCCAATAGCGGGTAAACTCCGTCTGTACTGCCGGCTCCTTCCCAGGCACACAGCGGACAGTCCAGAACAGCCGGTCCAGAAGCGACGCCTCCAGCGTCACCTCCGTCCCCTCCACGGCGGAGACATCCCCGGCCACGGTGGTCACCTGGATGTCCACCTGGTCCTTTTGGCCGTTTACCGAAGCATGGGTCCAGGCAAGACCGCCGCAGGCAGCCACCAGCAGCACCAGCAAAACACCAAGCCGAACGCGCATGAGGCCACCTCCTCTCTCACTCTTCTCCGGTCAGACTGTTCAGCGCCTGGCTGACCCGGTCCGCCCGGTAGTGGTATGTCTCCTTCACGTAGGTCATCAGGTCCTTGCCCTGCTCCTCCAGGGCCTCCATGGACATGTCCCCCACGATCTTCCCCTGGCGGATGAGCACCGCCCGGCCGATGAAGTTTTGTACTTCCTCCAAAAGGTGGGTGGAGAGGATCACCGTCTCCTGGGGCTCCAGGATGCCCAGCAGCACCTTGTAAAAGTCCTCCCGGTTGAAGACATCGTTTCCGGCAAAGGGCTCATCCATCAAAATGTAGTCCGCTCCCTGACTCAGGGCCAGGATCACCTCAAACTGGTTTTTCTGTCCGGTGGAGAAATGCTGGATGCAGCGCCCGGAGGGCAGCTCGAAAAACTCCATGAGGGCCCGGAACCGCTCCCCACGGAACGTGGGAAAGTGGGTCTCATAAAATTGCCGGTGATCCGACGCCGTGAGGCCGGGGAAAAACGAGTGCTCGCAGGTGGCAAAGGACAGGCGGTGAATATTTTTCCCGGTAATGGGCTCTCCGTCCAGCGTCACCGTTCCCTTGTAGCGCAAAAGGCCCAGCAGACACTTGAGAAGCGTGGTTTTGCCTGCGCCGTTTTCTCCGAAGAGGCCCACGATCTCTCCTGGGCCGAAGGTCAGCGACACGCCGTTCAGCGCCTGCTTATTGAACCCGTAAGACTTGCTCAATCCAAGACATTCCATCATGGCACAGCCCTCCAAAATCCCGTCCACTGCTCCGGCAGGAGACACACGGCCGGCGTGAAGCGGAGATACATCCAAAAATACAGCGTCCACAGCAAGACTGCCAGCACCAGCGCCGCCGCGCAGCCCAAGGCCGGCAGGGCCAGGCACCGCCGGAGGTACTCCCGCCGATCCGGCAGCCGCCGCATAAGGTAATCCGTCCGGCTGCCCCCCTGGCGGTGGTAAAGCACATAGTAGGCGGCCAGCACCGCCATGGCGGCGAAGAACAGTCCGAAGCCCAGAAAGCTCCAGGAGACCAATTCACGAAACGGCAACATCGTAACTCCCGGCTGCAGCACCTTCCGGCCGCCCTCCAGCTTGTAGAGCTTATCCCAACCCTGCGCGCAGGAAATCGGGCACCGAAGGCTTATCAGCACGCAGCCCAGAAGGCCAACCGCTATGCGGCGGAGCACCGGATCTGCCTCCAGGCCGTAGGGGACCCACGCCTTAACCCGTTCTTTCACACTGGCTCACCTCCACGCTTGCAAAATACAAAGAACACACCGCCACGATGCACGCCCCTACGCCCAGGCTGATGTCCACCACAAAGTCCCGGCATCCCAGGCCGGTGAACACCGCCGCCGCGATGACCATGATCGGCGCGGCATAGCCGAAGCTGTTGCGGCGCCGCCAGAAGGACCAGACCGCGCAGCTCATGCCCATTCCCAATGCCATCAGCAGCTGCCGCACATATCCCGTCCACTGGCCCAGGGGCAGCATGGCATGGAAAAAGTCGTCGTTCCAGGAAACCAGGAACACCGCCTGTCCGCCGGCACCGGCGCGGGCGGCGCAATACGCCGTCACCGCCGTCAAGATCCCTGCCTGGGCCGCCCACAGCACCACAAACGCCGCGGCATAGCAAAGGCCCAGCAGCACCGTCACCGTCCACTCCGAGATGCGCAGACGGTGCATGGTATAGTAGACCCGGCTGCCGCCCAGGCCGCTCACATGGACGCAGCAAGCGGCCGCCAGCAAAACGAGGGCCGCCCGGTAAGCCCACACCACATGGCTCGCCAAAAGCGCATACTGTATGCTCCAGGGGGTTGCAAAATCAGAGCGCACCCGAAAAAACATCCCCGCCTCCGCCGCGCTCATCAGCAGCAAAACGGCAATCAAGGGCATGACTACGCCCCGGGCCCCCAGCATCAAAACGGAAGTATATCGTCTCATACGCTCTCCTCCTGATCCCACAGCCGCTCCACCAGCTCCACCGCCTGGGCGCGGGTAATGCCCATCTGTCTCAGGCCCCGCACCAGGGCGGATGCGTCATACTCCAGCAGTTCCTCCGTCAATCGGCGACGCACGGTCTCGTCCGCCGTCACCACGCTTTTGGCGCCGGTGTGGGAGGCGATGATGCCCTCCTCTTCCAGCAGGGCACAGGCCTTTTGAATGGTATTGGGATTCACGCCCAGCAGCGCCGCCAGCGCCCGCCGGGAAGGCAGCTCGTCTCCTGGACGAATGGTGCCTGCCGCGATGCCACGCTGCACGTAGCGCACCAGCTGCAAATAAAGGGGGCTCCCCTCCCGGGGCACAAACTCCGCAAAGGAGATCACGGCAATCACCTCCCCAACCGTATTATCTCCGTAGTACACTTTCTAACTGTATTATAGCTATCATACGGTTGTCTGTCAATAGCAGACCATTGTCCCTTTTGTATGGATTTTAAATTCTTCTTGGCGGCGGATGCGAGATATGCTACACTGTAAAGGAACTTTCTTTGACGGTGTTTTTTTAAGGGGGGATGCAGATGCTCTATCTGCGGCGATTTCAGCTGCCGGCGGAAGCGGCAGAGTGGCATTTTCTGGCCAACGCGCCCGAGTGTAAGCGAACCTGCTACGGCAGCCGCTATCCCTTCGGCTTCTTTCCGCCCAAGCAGGTGCCTGCCCTGACCTTCGCACCCATCACCATTTTGTGCGGCGGCAACGGCAGCGGCAAAACCACGCTCTTGAATCTGATCGGCCAGTCGCTGTCTCTGCCCCGGAAGGCCGTCTACAACCGCAGCGCCTTTTTTGACAACTACCTGCATCTGTGCGCATCGGAGACCGCCGCTGCCTTTACCTCCACCGTCCGACAGCGGAGCCGGGTCATCACCAGTGACGATGTGTTCGACTATCTGCTGGACCTGCGCTGCATGAACGAAGGCATCGATGTCCGGCGCCGGGAGCTGCTGGCGGAGTACGCGGAAAAGCGTCATGCCGAGCTGCACTTTGGCTCCCTGGAGGATCTGGATGCCCTGCGGGACACGGTGGACGCCCAGCGAAAAAGCGGCTCCCAGTACGTGCGCAGCCGGATCACCAACGATGTCCCCGAAAAATCCAACGGAGAAAGCGCCTTTTTGTACTTCACCCGGGAGATCGGACAGGAGGCGCTGTATCTGCTGGACGAGCCGGAAAACAGCCTCTCCGCCCAGCTCCAGCTGGAGCTGAAGCAGTTTTTGGAGGACTCCGTGCGCTTTTACGGCTGTCAGCTGGTCATCGCCACCCACTCGCCGTTCCTGCTCTCTTTGAAGGACGCGGAGATCTACGACCTGGACCGCGTCCCCGTGTCCCGGTGCCGCTGGACCGAGCTGGAGAACGTGCGCACGTTCTACGAGTTCTTCCAGGCTCATCAGCGGGAATTTTCATAAAAAAGCAAGGTGCCGCCGCCCGGCTGGG
>UMCH01101039.1_pt1 | contig 19487 bp, 14 predicted proteins | sample 1964201 | NCBI WGS metagenome assembly UMCH01 (sample SAMEA4835965, study PRJEB28245) | human gut metagenome | biome: gut microbiome; material: fecal sample | place: Denmark | collected 2008 | reverse complement strand
AAAGCCCACCTCCTCCAGCCGCTCCATGAAGCCCTCCACCCGGCCCTTGTGGCCGCCGTATTCCGGTCCGGCATAGACCGCCAGCATCATCTGGCCCGGACGGCACAGCTTGGCGGCGATCTCCCCGGCGATGCGTCCGGCCCGGTGGGCGTCCTCGCCCACATAGCAAAGCCGCCGGGCTCCTTCCAGATCCGAGTTGAAGGTCACCACGGGGATACCCTGGCGGTGCAGGACCTCCAGCTTCTCCCGGACAGCCGGGTGGTCGGAGGCGCACAGGGCGATGCCGTCCGTCCCCTCCTGGGCAAGACGCTCCAGCAGGGCAAGGCAGGCCGTGGTGTCCCCCTGGGCGTATTCCTCCACGCTCACCCGCAGATTGTAGTCCCGCCGCTCCTCCCGGAAGCGGGCCACGCCTGCGGCGATCTCCCGGCCTACATACCCATCCCACCGGGGCTGCACCATGGCAAAGCAGCGCACAGTGCCGCTGGTGGCCAGGGCGGAGGCCATGTGGTTGGGCCGGTAGTCCAGCTCCTCCATCACCGCCAGCACCCGCTGGCGCACCTCCGCCTTCACATAAGGCCGGTCGTGCAGCACCCGGTCCACGGTGCCGATGGACACGCCGGCCCGCTCCGCGATCATTTTGATGGTTGCCCGCATGGTCATCCCCCCGCTTTGTGTTAACGGCCACATCATATCATATCCCCCACGGGTGTCAATCCTCTATTTTCTCCCACAGGAACAGTCGAAAGAAAAATGTATACAAACGGGATTTTCTGTGCTATACTATATTGAACTTCGCGTTGAGGAGCTATCGCTTCTCCGCTTTTTTCCTGTATTTTACCGGTGCGGACTGCGCTTTCCGCCTCGGTCAAATAATATAAAAGACATTCCCATAGGCAATGCGACAGGGCGACACCACCCTCCCGCCGGCGAAACGGGGCCGGATGCGGGAGCTGGACGTCTTTCCTTTGTGCGCTCATTTTCGACCGCCGCGTCCGCGCCGCCGCCCGCTGCCGGGGAACGTCTTGCTGTACCTACATTTTTAAATAGCAAGGAGTATCGAGAATCATATGGCAGAAAAACTGAAAATCATTCCTTTGGGCGGCCTCAACGAGATCGGAAAGAACATGACCGCCTATGAGTTCGGCGGCGAGATCATCGTGGTGGACTGCGGCATGGCCTTCCCCGGGGACGATATGTACGGCATCGACCTCATTATCCCCGACGTGAGCTACCTCATCAAAAACCGCGCCCGCATCCGGGGCTTGTTCATCACCCACGGCCACGAGGACCACGTGGGCGCCATCCCCTATGTGCTCAAGCAGATCAACATGCCCATTTACTGCACCCGCTTCACCGCCGGTCTCATCAAGCTCAAGCTGGAGGAGCACGGCCTGGTCAAGAGCACGAAGCTCATCACCGTGGAGCCGGGCAAGACCGTGCGGGCCGGCAAGTTCAACGTGGAGTTCATCCACGTGAACCACTCCATTGCCGACTCCGTGGCTTTCGCCATCCACACCCACATGGGCACCGTGGTCCACACCGGCGACTTCAAGATCGACTCCACCCCCATCGACGGGGAGGTCATCGACCTGGCCCGCTTCGGTGAGCTGGGCAAGGAGGGCGTGCTGGCGCTGTGCGCCGATTCCACCAACGTGGAGCGGCCCGGCTTCACCCCCTCGGAAAAGACCGTGGGCGCCACCTTCGTCCGCCAGTTCCAAAACTGCGAGGACCGCATCATCGTCACCACCTTCGCCTCCAACGTCCACCGCATCCAGCAGGTGCTGGACGCCGCCGCCCAGTGCGGCCGGAAGGTGGCCGTCACCGGCCGGAGCATGGAGAACATGATGAAGGTCTCCACGGAGCTGGGGTATATGAAGGTGCCCAAGAACACCCTGGTGGACATCAACAAGATCAAGGGTCTGCCCAAAAACAAGCAGGTCATCGTCACCACCGGCTCCCAGGGCGAGGAGATGAGCGCATTGTACCGTATGGCCTTCTCCACCCACAAGCAGGTGGAACTGGGCGCAGGGGACAAGGTGATCCTCTCCGCCTCCGCCATTCCCGGCAACGAGGTGACCGTCTCCCGCGTCATCAACGAGCTGTTCCGCAAGGGCGTGAAGGTGGTCTATAACCGGGCGGACATCCTGCATGTGTCCGGCCACGCCTGCCAGGAGGAGCTGAAGATCATCCACGCCCTCACCAAGCCCCGCTTCTTCATTCCCCTCCACGGCGAGCAGCGCATGCTCCAGATCCACAGCCAGCTGGCCCAGGACATGGGCATGGAGCGCAACCACATCGCCATTGCCGACAACGGCACCGTCATCGAGCTGACGGCCAAGACCCTCAAGCTCAACGGCTCCGTGCCCGCCGGCGAGGTGTACGTGGACGGCTCCGGCGTGGGCGACGTGGGCGCCGTGGTCATGCGGGACCGCAAGCGTCTGGCCGAGGACGGCATGGTGGTGGTGGTACTGCCCATCTCCGCCCACAACGGCGCGCTGCTCAGCGAGCCGGAGATCATCACCCGGGGCTTCATCTATGTGAAGGAGTCCGGCGATCTCATGAAAGAGCTCCAGACCGTGGCCATGGAGGCCGCGGAGACCGTCTCCCGCAAGCGCAGCCGGGACGACGGCGAGCTGCGGGGCGCGGTGAAGTCCGCCGTCAGCAGCTACCTCTTCAAAACCACCAAGCGCAGCCCCATGGTCATTCCCGTTGTGACCCGGCTGTAATCGAAAACCACCGCCGGACGGCCAAGCCGTCCGGCGGTGGTTTTTTGCCTATGTCCAGCGCTGCCCCCGCGCCAATAAGCGGCGGCAAAGCCGCCGCTGTCTCAAAAGGAGATGTCCTTGAAGTATTCCGTGATATAGGCCAAAAAGGCCTGGGCCGCCTGATTTTGGTGGCGGCTCTTGTCCCAAAAGATACACTGCACACGCTTGATGGCAGGGGGGTCGATCTTGATGGCCACGGTTTTGCCCAGATGTCCCAAAAGCCGGGTATGGGCCGTGGCAATGGTGTTGCCCGCGCCGGCCATCACCATATTAAAGCGCATGGAGTAGTCACACTCCATCACGACCCGGGGGATAAACCCCGCCCTATGGCACACCACATCGAAAAACTGGCGGGAGGAGTATTGCGGCGACAGCGCCACGAACGGCTGATCCTTCACCTCCCGCAGGCAGATCTGCTTCAAATGGGCCATGGGATGCTCCGGGTGGACCACCAGCACCGCATAGTCCGAGTCATAGAGCACCCGGGAACAGATGTTGGGCGGACACACAAAGTCCATGGGGCTGGCGATCAAAAAGTCATATTTATAAAGGAGGTCCTTGCAGTCGATCTGGTTGATGCGCAAAGACTCATGGGAAATTTTATAGCTGGGGTTCTCCTGCCAAAACGACAAGAAGGCGTTTTGGAACACGTTGGGACTGGTCGAGGCCACATAGACGGTGGTCTCTTTTTTTGCCCCGATGGCCGACACCTCGGCCTTGGCATAGTCCAGGGCGGACAGCGCGCTGTCGATCCGCTTCAAAAAGAGGATCCCGCTGCTGTTTAAAAACATGCGCCGGCCCACCCGGTCAAAAAGGCGGACGCCCAGTTCCTTTTCCAGATTCGATATACTGGCGCTCAGAGCGGGCGCTGAAATATACAGCTTGCCGGCTGTCTGCGTAAGGTTTCCGTTCTCCGCCAGCGCCTTGAAATACCGAAGCTGTGATAATTCCATTCTGCCCCGCTCCTTCCCCTCCGCCGTTTTCTGCTGAAATTCGTTTGGTTATTCTAAACAATACAGTAGATTATATGTAATTTTTTTTATGCACCTTGTGTGCTAGCATATAGGTACGATCACAAGGAGCCTCGGGCTTTCCCAAAATGCTCCGATTTTATATCTTATAAAACAAAGGATATCTCCCTTTATAAAAATTGTCAAGGCACCGATTTTTGCCCGATACTTGGAGCGTTTTCAAATGGAAATTTTTTATATTTGTATTATGGCCCGATAAGAACGGGTTGTAAGATATGGGCTTTTCCCAGCGGCCGCAGGAAGCCACAAATACGCAGGAGGTACTATGATGAAGAAGTTGAAAAAGGTCTTTGCACTGCTTCTGTCCACAGCGATGCTGTTTTCGCTGGTCGCCTGTGGAAGCACACCTTCCCAATCTTCCGAAGAAAGCTCCAACCCAGGAGAGGCCTCTTCCGACGTTGAAAAAATCGACAGCCCCTCCACCAGTCTCGTCATGGGCACCGCAGGCGCCGGCGGTACATGGTATGTCCTCGGCAGCGGCATCGCCAACCTCGTGACCAAGTACACCAACATCAACATGACTGCCTCTTCCACCAACGGAACAGTTGAAAATATGCGTCTGACCGGCGCCAACCGGCTGGACATCGGCATGACCCAGCCGCCGGCAGACTACGACGCCGTCATGGGCCGGGACTTGTTCCAGGGTGAAAAATACGAAAATCTCCGCTGGATGTGCGGCGGACACTACTCCATCGGCCAGATCGCCGTCCCCGCCGACTCCGACATCTATTCCATCGAGGATCTCAAGGGCAAGCGCGTGGCCATCGGCGTGGTGGGCAGCGGCGTGCGCCACATCGTGGGCAACGGCCTGATCCAGCTGGGCGGCCTTACCCTGGATGACATCGAGATCGTCTCCGTGAACCAGGACCAGGGCACGGAAGCCCTTCAGGACGGCACCGCGGACGCCGCTGTGTACTCCGGCGGTATCCTGGTCTCCGGCCTGCTGAACCTCTCCCAGAGCATGGATGTGCGCATCCTCTCCATCCCGGAGGGCTCCATCGAGGAGATGGCGGAAACCAATCCCTCCCTGGCAGCGGCCATGAAGTACGTCACCATCCCCGCAGGCACGTATAAGGGCCAGACGGAGGACGTCCTCACCTCCGGCTTCATCACCGCATACACCGTCAACGCCGACGTCTCCGACGAGGCCGTCTACGCCATTTTGGAAACCATCTACCAGCACAGTGACGAGCTGGCGGAGATCTCCACCTCCGGCGCGGAATACACCCTGGAAGAGGGTCTGGCCCAGGGCTGCACCATCACGCCCCATCCCGGCGCCGTAAAGTGGTTTGCCGATCACGGCATCACCATTGAGGATCCGCTTGCATAAACAACCCCCTCCGCCTTCTGCACCCCTCCATTTCACCCGTCATCCCCTCCGCACGGAACAAATCCGGTGAAATAGAGGGGTGCAGTCTAACCTGACTGCATAGAAAGGAGCACTTATATGGCCCAAAAATGGCGCATTAGAATCACCATGGTGCTGGGTCTGATTTTGGCGATCATACAGCTGTACGGCGGTCTTTGGCCCATCGCCACGCAAACGCTGCGCGCCATCCATGTAGCATTGGGACTCGGCATGGCATTTATGATCTATCCGGTGGTAAAGCGGAAAGAGGGCAAACGTGACCTGCTGTCCAGCAAGCTCATGTTTGTGGTGGACTTCCTGTTTACGGCCGGCATCATCCTCTGCTGCACCTACTTCATCACCGAGCTGGAGGCACTGGCCTATCGGGGCGGCAACCCCTCCACCATGGACGTGATCGTCAGCTGCGTGGCCGTCCTGCTGGTTCTGGAATCCTGCCGCCGCTCCCTGGGCGCGGCAATGCCCATCATTGCGGTCATCTTCATCGTCTACGCCATGCTGGGGAACCTGCCCGGCTTCCTGCAGCACCGCGCCATCGACGTGGAGTGGCTTTCGACCCACCTCTTCCTGACCACGGAGGGCGTGTTCGGCACCACCATCGGCGCCAGCGCCACCACCGTCTTTTTGTTCGTCCTCTTCGGCGCAGCCCTGGAAAAGACCGGCGGCGGAGAATTCTTCCTGCAGCTGGCGTACAGTGTCTGCGGCCGGTATCGCGGCGGCACCGCCAAGGTGGCCGTTGTGGGCAGCGGCCTGATGGGCATGATCTCCGGAAGCGCCGTGGCCAACGTGGCCGGTGTGGGTTCCATCGCCATTCCTTTGATGAAGCAGACCGGCTATTCCAGTGATGACGCCGGCGCCATCGAGGCGGTCTCCGCCAGCGGCGGCCTGATCATGCCGCCGGTCATGGGCGCCGCCGCGTTCATCATGGCGGAAAACCTGGGCGTGCCCTACTCCGAGATCATTCTGGCAGCAGCCCTGCCCGCGACCCTCTACTACATGGCCATTTTGTTCTCCGTGGATTTCATCGCCGGACGGCAGGGCCTGGTGGGCATGCCCAAGGATCAGCTGCCCAAGTTCAGGGCCGTGATGAAAGAGGGCTACCTGTACATCATCCCCATGCTGATCCTCATCTACTTCATCTGCATCGCCAAGACCTCCGCCCAGCGGGCCGCGTTTTGGGGCTTCGTTTCCATCGTGGTGCTCTACGCCGTCCGCAAGATCCTCCAGGAAAAGGACGTGCGCGGTTTCTGCAAGATGATTCTGGACATCCTCATTGACGGCTCCCGCCAGGCGGTCTCCATCATCGCCGCCTGCGCCTGCGCCGGCATCATCGTGGGCGTCATCTCCCTCACCGGTCTCGGCCTTACCCTCTCCAGCGCCCTGGTGGACCTGGCCGGCGGCTCTTTGTTCCTGCTGCTGCTGTACACGGCCATCGCCTGCATCATTTTGGGCATGGGACTTCCGGTCACCGCCTGCTATATCATCCTGGCCGTGCTGGCTGCTCCCGCCATCGTGAATCTGGGCGTTCCCGCCATCGCCGCCCACCTGTTCGTGATGTATTACGGCGTCCTCTCCAACATCACGCCGCCGGTGGCCCTGGCCTCCTACGTTGCCGCGGGCATCTCCAAATCCAAGCCGCTGAACGTGGCCGTCACCTCCTGCAAGATGAGCGTGGTGCTGTTCGTTCTGCCGTTTATGTTCATCTATCAGCCCGTTCTGATTTTGCAGGAAGTCCAGGCAGTGACGCTGATCTCCGCCCTGGTGACCAGCGTGGTGGGCGTCATCGCCATCTCCGCCGGTTCCCAGCGCTACCTTCTGCGAAACGCCAGTGTGCTGGAGTGTTTGATGCTGCTGGTAGGCGGTTTCTGCATGCTCTATCCCGAGTCTATTTCCGATGTGGTCGGTATCGTTCTGTTTGTCGCAGTGGTGCTCATCCAGCTGAAAAAGCGGAAAAGCGCCCGGGCGGCAAGTGCCTGAAAGGAGCCGTAGAATGAAGTTTGATACCATTAAGGTCGAGCTGGAGGAATCCCTCGGCATCGCCACCATCACCATCAGCAAGCCCCCCGTCAACGCCATGGGCTCCGATGATTACGGTGAGCTGTACGAAGCGCTGTACAAGCTGAGCAAAAACAAGTCCATCCGCGCGCTGATCCTGACCGCAGAAGGCGAGAAGCTGTTTGTGGGCGGCTCCGACGTGAAGGAATTCATCGCCCTGGACGGCGAGACCGGCCCCCTGTACACAGAGCGGAACAACGCGGTGCGCTCCTATCTCTATCACTTCCCCAAGCCCGTCATCTGCGCCCTCAACGGCTCCGCCTTCGGCGGCGGCGTGGGGCTGGCCATCTGTGCGGACATCCGCCTGTGCGTGCCGGAGGCCAAGTTCAATCTGGGTGAGATCAACATGGGCATTCTGGGGCTGACCCAGCACTTTACGGCCCGCTGCTTCAACGGCACCGCCCGGAAAATGGTCTACACCGGCGAGCGCATCACCGCAGCCGAGGCCATGCGCATCGGCCTGGTGGACGAGATCGTCCCCCGGGAGGAGCTGATGACCCGTGCCAGGCAGCTGGCCAAGGAAATCGCCTCCAAATCCCCGCTGGCCATCCAGTATGCCAAGCAGTGCATGAACGAAGCCGAGCGGTACAGCCTGGAGAAGATCGGGTTCGAGGCGGCATGCATCGGCAAACTCTGGGCCACCGAGGACAAGAACGAGGCCACCGCCTCCTTCCTGGAAAAGCGTGAGCCCCACTTCCAGGGGCGCTGAAAAGGAGGGCAGGCCGGTCATGAGCAAAATCATGTCTCTTCAGGCAGCGGTATCGTCACTGGTCCACGACGGAGACAGCATCTGTATCGGCGGCTGCACCACGAACCGCAAGCCCTATGCCCTGGTGCGGGAGATCATCCGCCAGGGAAAACGAAACCTCTATCTCCACGGCGCCGCTTCCGGCGGCGACGCGGATATGCTGATCGGCGCGGACTGCTGCACGGCGTACATCAACTCCTACTGCGCCAACTCCGGCTATACCAACGTCTCCCGCCGGTACCGCAAATACGTGGAGGAGGGGAAGATCCTCTTTGAGGACTATTCCCTGGACATCCACGCAGCCTTGTACCATGCGGCGGCGCTGGGCTTCCCCTTCATCGCCGTCAAGCACATGCTGGGCTCGGATCTGGTGGAGAAGGTGGGCATCAGCGAAGAGGTCCGCGCCCAACACCCAAAGCTCCCCGCCCGCAAGTGCATGGTGATGGACAACCCCTTCCGCCCCGGCGACCAGCTTTGCTACATCCCCGTTCCGGACATCGACGTGGCGTTGATCCATGTGCAGAAGGCCGCTCCGGACGGCACCTGCCGCATCGAGGGCGCGGTCTTCAACGACCTGGACATGGCCCTGGGCGCCCGGCACGTGATCGTCAGCTGCGAGGAGATCGTCACGGAAGAGGAGATCCGCAGAGACCCCGGCGCCAATCAGATCTCCTGCGTCATTCCCGACGCCATCGTGCTGGCTCCCTTCGGCGCGCATCCCTCCCAGGTCTCCAACTACTATGACTACGACCGGGACTTCCTGAAGTATTACGACAAGGTCAGCAAAGAGGACGACCTCTATCAGGAGTTCCTGACCCAATGGGTCCGCACCCCCGCCGACCACTATGCCTATCTGGAACTGCTGGGCCCCAAACGCCTGATGGATCTGCGGGTCTGCCAGGGCATGAACTTTGCCGTTGCGCACGAGGCTTGAAAGGAGGCGCGGCATGAACTATACCAACAAGGAAATGCAGGTCATTATGATCGCCCGCCAGATCAAAGACGGCCAGCGCGTGATCGTGGGGACCGGCCTGCCTCTGGTAGGCGCCTCCCTGGCAAAGCGGACCTACGCGCCCAACTGCTGTTTGCTGGTGGAAAGCGGCATGGTAGACGGCTGTCCCGTGGAGGCCCCCACCAGCGTGGCGGATCTGCGCTTTTCCCACGGCGCGTCCACCCTCGGTGAGACATTCCGGTACTTCGGCATGCAGAATAACAACCTGCGCAAGCCCGTTATGGACCTGGGCTTTCTGGGCGGTGCACAGATCGACCCGTACGGCAACCTCAACTCCACCTCCATCGGAGACTACCATCACCCCTCCGCCCGCTTTTCCGGAAGCGGCGGAGCCAACGGCATCGCCACCTACGTAAACACGGTTTTGATGATGCAGCATCAAAAGCGCCGGTTTGTGGAAAAGGTGGACTACCTGACCAGTCCCGGCTGGATCGACGGCCCGGACGGACGCCGCAAAATGGGCCTTCCCGCCGACCGCGGCCCGCAGGTGGTCATCACCAACCTGGGGCTGATGCGCTTTGACGAGGAGACCAAGCGTATGTATGTGGCGGAGTACTTCCCCGGTGTGACCCCCCAGGACATTCAGGACAACACGGGATTTGAAATCGATACGTCCCGGGCCACGCAGTCCGTTCCGCCGGAGCCGGAGTGCCTGGAGATCCTTCGCAACCAGATCGATCCCAGCCGGCTCTACATCGGAAAGGAATGACATCCTCCCGGCCCCGCAGCCCCGGACCCCAATACCGTCAAGAAAGTGAGGACTATCTGATGAATGAATATTCCACGCCCCGCTACTTCCAGCATATGGAAGCGGTCGGAGAGTCCCTTTTTGCAGTTGACGAAGAAAACGCCAAAATATTGAAAGAGGCGGAGGCGGCCATCTCCACGCGGATCGAAGAGATCCTGGACGCCGGCAAGCCCACCGCCGACCTCAACAGCGCCGGACAGCTGTGCGCCATGCAGCGCATTGAAAAGCTGATCGATCCGGGCACCTGGCTCCCGCTGAACAGTCTTTTCAACCCCCGCGGCAACGCCAACGGCTCCACCAACATTGTCAAGGGACTGGCAAAGGTCAGCGGGAAATGGGTGGTCATCGTCGCGTCCGACAATAAAAAAATGGCCGGCGCCTGGGTCCCGGGGCAGGCGGAAAATCTTCTGCGCGCCTCCGACACGGCCAAGCGCCTGCGGATCCCCCTGGTATATCTGCTCAACTGCTCCGGCGTGAAAATGGACGAGCAGGAGAAGGTCTATCCCGACCGCCGCGGCGGCGGAACGCCTTTCTACCGCAACGCCCAGCTCAACCAGCTCGGCATCCCGGTCATCGTGGGCATCTACGGCACCAACCCCGCCGGCGGCGGTTATCACTCCATCAGCCCCACCATTCTGGTGGCCCACAAGGACGCCAACATGGCCGTGGGCGGCGCCGGCATCGTGGGCGGTATGTCTCCCAAGGGGCATGTGGACCTCTCCTCCGCCCAGGCACTGATCGACGCGCAGAAGGAGCTGCGCCAGGACGTCCCCGGAACGGTTTCCGTCCATCACGACGAGACCGGCTTCATGCGTGAAGTCTACGGCACGGAAGAAGGCGTGCTGGATGCCATCCGCAAGTACATCCGCTATACGCCCGCCTTTGACCCGGAGTTTTTCCGGGTGGATGCCCCCGCAGAGCCCGCCTATCCTGCCGAGGACCTGTATTCCCTCTTCCCCGCCAACCACAAGCGCCCCTACGAGATCTACGATATCATCGCCCGTCTGACGGACGGCTCCCAGCTGATGGAGTACAAGAAGGGCTACGGCCCCGAGATCGTCACCGGCCTTGCCAAGATCGACGGCCTGCTGGTGGGTATAGTGGCCAACGTGCAGGGCTTCTTCCTGGACTATCCCGAATACCGCACGGACGCGCTGGGTGTGGGCGGCAAGCTGTACCGGCAGGGCCTGATCAAAATGAGCGAATTTGTGACGCTCTGCGCCAGAGACCGCGTTCCTGTCATCTGGCTGCAGGACACCACCGGCATTGACGTTGGAAACGAGGCCGAGCGGGCCGAGCTGCTGGGCCTGGGCCAAAGCCTGATCTACTCCATCCAAAATTCCGACCTGCCCATGCTGGAGATCACCATGCGCAAGGGCACCGCGGCGGCGCACTATGTGCTGGGCGGTCCCCAGGGCAACGACACCAACGCCTTCTCCCTGGGCACCGTCGCCACCGAGATCTACGTCATGCACGGCGAGACAGCCGCTGCCGCCATGTACGCCCGCCGCCTGGTAAAGGATCAGGCCGCCGGAAAGGATCTGCAGCCCACCATCGACAAGATGAATCAGCTCATCTCCGACTACGCCGAAAAGTCCCGGGCCCAGTACTGCGCTCAGTCCGGCATGGTGGATGAGATCGTATCCCTGCAGAAGCTGCGCGCCTACCTGCTGGCCTTCACCGCCGCGGCCTATCAAAATCCCAAGGGGATCTGCCCGCACCACCAGATGGTCCTGCCGCGGATCATCTCCGATTACGCAAAGCAGAACCCCCCGCCTGCGGAGGAATGAGCCTATGAATGTTGTGGTCTACGCACTGGGCGCCTATCTCGCCACGGCTGTGATCTCTCTGGGTGTTGTGGCCATCATTCTCCTCATCAACCGCCTGTTTTCTTCCGGAAAGGAGGCGGAGTGAGTGGAGATCCTCTCCCAGCTGTTCCCGGGTATCAGCACGTTTTTCGCCATGGAGCCCGCCGTCGCCATTGCCAGAGTCGCCCTGATCGTATTGGGATTTTTCCTGGCCTACTACGGCTTCAAGCGGACACTGGAGCCGCTGATCATGGTCCCCATGGGGATCGCCATGATGGCCGTGAACGCAGGCATGATGTTCCTGAGCTCCGGCGCCATCGGAAACATGTTCGTCGACCCCCTTGCCTCCGATGCCGTGGAGCTGGTCAACATCATGCAGATCAATTTCCTCCAGCCCATCTATAACCTCACGTTTTCCAACGGTCTGATCGCCTGTCTGGTATTTATGGGCATCGGAGCGAGAAGCGAGATCAGCTATCTGCTGGCCAAGCCCTGGAGCTCCATGATCATCGCCATCTTCGCCGAGCTGGGCACATTCGTCACCCTGGTGGCCGGCATCTGCCTGTTCGGGCTGGAGCCCGGCGCGGCCGCCGCCGTGGCCAGCATCGGCGGCGCGGACGGCCCCATGGTCCTGTTCACCTCCCTGATGCTCTCTCCCGAGCTGTTCGTCCCCATTTCCATCATCGCCTATCTGTATCTCAGCCTTACATACGGAGGCTACCCCTTCCTCATCAAGCTGTTTATCCCCAAAAAGTACCGGGGGATCGACATGTATGTGGACGTGCCCCAGGTGTCTCAGCGGTCAAAGTTCGTGTTCATCGTGGTATCCTGCTTCGTGCTCTGCCTGCTGCTGCCCGTGGCCTCTCCCCTGATCTTCTCCTTCTTCATCGGCATGGCCGTCAAGGAAGCGGAGATCGGCAAATACACCGAGCTGCTGGAAGAGGGCCTTTCCTACTTTGCCACCTTCTTCCTGGGCGTGGTGCTGGGCGTTCTTTGTGAGGCCTCCACCATCCTCAATCCCACGGTCCTGACCATCCTCGTGCTGGGCATTCTGGCGCTGGCGGTCTCCGCCATCGGCGGCCTCCTGGGCGGATGGGTCATGTATTGGTTCCACAAGCGCCGGGGCCAGGACTTCAATCCCGTCATCGGCATTGCGGGCGTCTCCTGTGTCCCCACCACCGCAAAGCTGGCCCAGCACGCGGCCATGGACGAAAACCCCTTTGCCATGATCCTCCCCGTAGCCATGGGCGCCAACATCTCCGGCGTATTCACCTCCGCCATTGCGGCCGGCATTTTCGTAAGCACCATCCATCTCATTGGATAACAACAACTGATAAGGAGTGACGTATTTTATGGACATCAAAGCCAGAATCCCCGGAAAGGTGATCTCCATCCAGGTCAAAGAGGGCGACAGCGTAAAGACCCGCAGCGTGGTGGCAGTTCTGGAAGCCATGAAAATGGAGCAGCCGGTAGCCAGTCCCGTGGACGGCATGGTGAAAAAGATCCATGTGAACACCGGTGACAAGGTCAAAAGCGGCGACATCCTGCTGACCATCGAATAACCCCGCAGAGCTGTCCACTTTCGCCGGCCGAAAGTGGACAGCTCTTTTCTACCCCATCCATGTTTTCCTACCGTGAAGGGAGGTCACACCATGAACATCCATCGTGTCGTCGGACTTTATTACAGTGCCGCCGGCTCCACCGAAAAAGTGGTCCGCACGGTCTGCACCGCATTGGCTGCCAAGCTGCAGGTGCCGGCGGAATTCATCCCCTTCATCACCCCGGATGACCGGGCCGCCGTCCATCGTTTTGCCCCAACGGACCTGCTTGTGGTGGGAACGCCCACCTATGCGGGCAAGATGCCCAACAAGCTCCTGCCCTCCTTCCGCTCCCAGCTGGCAGGGGACCATACCCCCTCCGTGGCGCTGGTGACCTTCGGAAACCGCAGCTATGACAACGCCCTGGCCGAGCTGTGCGCCGTTTTGGAACAAAACGGCATGTGCACGGTGGCCGGTGCCGCCTGCGTGGCGCAGCACGCCATGGCGCCGCAGCTGGCAGCCGGAAGGCCCTCCTGCCAGGACTTGGAACTTTTGACGCAGTTCGCCCAGCAGCTGGGGGAAAAGCTGCTGGGCGCCCGGCAGCTTCCCCCGCCGCTGCGTGTACCGGGCGATCCGGACGCGGCGTACTACGTTCCCTTGGGTCTGGACGGCCAGCCCGCCAGCTTCCTGCGCGCCAAGCCGAAAACCGATCCGGCCGCATGTATACACTGCGGCCGGTGCGCACTTGGCTGCCCCATGGGTTCCATTGATCCGTCCCACCCGGATATCGTCTCCGGCATCTGCATCAAATGCCATGCCTGTGTGCGCCGCTGCCCGGCACAGGCCAAATACTTTGATGATCCCGCCCTGCTCTCCCACATCGCCATGCTCCAAAGCAGCTACGCCGCCCCCAAGCACTGCGAGACCTACCTGGCCGCGTTTCCCTGAGCCCGTCAGCCTGTAATCGAACGCCCCCGGACGGAAAACCGTCCGGGGGCGTTTTTGCATTCTTGATCTGCTCCGGCGAGCCGGGGCAGATCACATGGATCTCTCCCGGCTGTCCGCCGCGTACATGCCAAATATCTTTGAGGTCCGGTAAAGGTAGACGATCTTCAAAATATTGACAACAAGGTCTCCGATGGTGGCTCCCAGCAGCACGATGCCCCCAAGCAGCGGCATGGCCAATATCAGGATGCTTCCGAACATTGCAGCCACGCAGCCCACATACCATTTCCAGAGCTTTGTCCACTTTTCTGCCAGGCAGTTGTCCACGCCGTCCAGGACCTGCGAATTGGCATTGCACTCTCCATACATACCGATCAGCGCAAGCAGCCCCGCAGGGATCGCCAGCAGCAGGATCCAGTCAGGAGGGTCCCCAGTACCGGAAATCACTGCAACCAAAGCATTTGCTCCCATGGCAGCCAGCGCGCAGACACCGGCTGTACGGTAGCCATGCTCCTCTCGCGACAGCATCAGCAAAACCGTACCGTATGCAGCCTGACAGGCCAGCGCACCTGTCCGGCTCAGCAAATAGATACCGGGTGCAGCCTGCCGGAAATAGTCGCTCCCCGCAAGGCCAATGACATTGGCCGCGATCACCAGCCAGAACAAAACCCGCAGCCACTTGCCTAAAGCCGGCGCACGCCGGGCAATTTCCGCCGCTCGCTCCCGCTCCTCTTCCATTCTCCTTTGCCGGTACTCCAGCTGACGGTTCCGGTCCCGCAGTGTGGCACAGCGTCCCTGGAACAGGCAGGTATCGCAAGATTCATGTCCTTTTTGCCGGCAGCACCGCGCCAGTTCACACTCCCCGCCAAACGGCCGCCCAGGTCCGGCCTTACAGCCGGGGCAGCCCAGCGCTTCTTTTTGTCCGCACACATCGCAGGATCTTCCGCAGAACGTTTCCATCATAAGGCAATCCCCTTTCCTATGCAAACCGGCTGTTCTTTTATCGTTTTATATTTTACCATCCGGGCAGTGCACTGTCTATTGCCGCACGATAAAAACAGCTGTCGGATCGCTCCTGCGCAGCAAAGGCGAAGCCAGAGAACGGCATGGCCAAAAGGCCATGCCGTTCTCTGGCTGTTATAAATTCCAGGTTCCCTTTTCCGGACCGGGCGGAGTTTCTCCGCTCACGGTGCCAGCATGCCTCACTGGGCCATGTCGCGATAGAGGAACGTGACGACCTGGGCGCGGGTGCAGGTGGCGTTGGGCGCGAAGGTGGTGGCAGTGGTGCCGCCGGTGATGCCCTCGGCCACGGCCCAGTTCACCGCGTCGGCGTAGTAGGCGTCCGCGGGCACGTCGGTGAAGGCGTTGCCGCCCGCCACGGTCTGGGCGCCGTCGGCACGGTACAGGAACGTGACGATCTGGGCGCGGGTGCAGGTGGCATTGGGGGCAAAGGTGGTGGCGGTGGTGCCGCCGGTGATGCCGTTTTCATAGGCCCACAGGATGGCCTTGTAGTTATAGGCATCGGCGGAGACATCCGTGAAGGGGTTCACTGTGGTGGAAGGCTCCGGCTCGCCGGCTGCGCGCCACAGGAACGTGACCACCTGGCCGCGGGTGCAGCCGCTGTTGGGGGCAAAGGTGGTGGCATTGATGCCGCCGGTGATGCCCTCGTCCACAGCCCACTGCACCGCGTCGGCATAGTAGGCGTCCGCAGGCACGTCGGTGAACGTCAGCTCCTCCTCGGCAAAGACGGCCTTTACCGTTACGGAAGAGGCGGGCATGGTGAAGGTATACTTGCCGCTGCCCTTGCTCTTGTAGCTGATCTCGTCGCCGTCACGGTCGGTGATGGTGAGGGTATCGAGCACGTAGCCCTCATCCGGCTTTACCGTCACGGTGACGGTGTCGCCCCGGGAGGCTCTGGTGGGAGAGGCGGAAACAGAGCCGTTGTCCGCAGGCTTGACGGTGACGGAATAGGTGCTGGTGCCGCTGCTGCTGCCGCCGCCGCTGGATCTCTTGTAGGGCGTGATGGAGCCGGTCAGCAGGTTATAGTTATCGGTATCGTCGGGGGTAAACGTCCAGCCGTAGGCCGTATTGGACTCCACGATGGTGGCGTCGCCGTCGTCCCAGGCAATGGTGCCGCTGGGCGTGATGGTGCCCACGTCCAGCGCGGCGTCCGCCAGGGTGTGGCCGGACTCCCTGATGGAGGTGTAGGAAGGCTTACCGGTGGGGTCTGCCTTGTCGATGGTCACCAGCACGGTGGCCTCCACCTGGGCATAGACTGCCGTATCAGCGGGGGTAAAGACCACGGTCTTGGGGCCGCTGTCAGCCACGGCGGTCAGGTTCTGGCCCTCCTTGAAGGACCAGGTGCCCTCCACGGTCTGGCCGTCGTACATGGCGGTGCCGTGGATGGCGGTATCAGCAATGGGCTCTCCGTCGTACACGGCGGAGATATCCTCCACGTCCAGCACGGGCACGAACTCATAGACCACGTTCACTACCAGATCGGCGGTGGAGTCGGCATAGTTGTCGGAGGAGAGGATGATGGGCGCAGAGGCGCTCTGGCCCACGGCGTCCTCCGTCAGGCCGCTGCGCAGAGAGAAGGTGACCTGGCCGTCGGCGTCCACGGCGAAGGCATCGCCCAGCAGGCCGTAAGCATCCTCGGTGCTGCCCAGGCTGTACACCTGTGCGCCGGCGTTGCCGGGCAGCAGGCGGGCCACATCCTGGCTGTGCTGCGCCACGTCGTCATAGCGCACGTACACGTTCTGGACGGGCAGATCTCGGGCGGCAGCCTTTTCGATGACGCCGTCGGTGAGGGTGATGGCGGGATTGGTCAGGGTGTAGTTGGCAGCCAGGGCCGTATTCTTCAGGGCCACCTCCACCTGCACGGTCTTGCCGGTGCCGGCGTTGGGGTCGTCGAAGCGGGCGGTGACCGCATAGTCCACGCCCTGGGTCAGCACGTCGCCATTCACCAGGCCGTCCAGTGTGACGGTGGCCTTGGCGGCGGTGGTGCCGTCAAAGGTCTTGGTGACGGCGGCAGCCTGGGCGGTAACCGCCTTGGGCGCTACGGTCAGGGTATAGTCCACGGAGGTGGCGGCAAAGGCGCCGGGCACGGCCGCGGCGGTGGCGGTGATGGTAGCCTCACCGGCGCCGGTGATGGTCACCTGGCCCTGGCCGTCCACCGTGGCAACGGACTCGTTGCTGCTGGTGTAGGTAATGGCGCCGCCGCCCGCAGAGTGGTTGACGGCCGCGTCGGTGATGGGGCTGTCGCCGTAGGTGGCGGACTTGTCCGCACCGTCGGTGAAGGCGATCTCCTGCAGGGGCAGGTCGATGACCTCCACCTGGAAGGAGGCGCTGACGGGGTTGATATTGGCGTCGCCGGCATAGGAGACGGTGACCGTGGCGCTGCCGGCGGCCTTGCCGGTGAGCACGGCCTCACCCTCGGCGCCCTCCACGCTCAGGGCCTTGGTGTTGCTGTTTTCATAGGTCACGGGCAGCAGGGCGTCGGAGGAGGGGAGCTTGGCCGTGACGGCCACGCGCTCCTGGTTGCCCACGATGACCGTGGTGGTGTCCTGGGGAACGGTCAGCACCGGCGTGGCCTTCCGGACGGTGAAGGTCCGGCTCTGGGTGCCCAGGTTGTCCTCGTCCTCATATTTGGCGGTGACGGTATAGGTGCCCGCGTCGGTGACGGTGGAATCCAGCGTCACATCCTGGGCACTGCCGCCGTCCTTGCGCAGGGTGTAGGTAAAGGCATCGCCGCTCTGGCCGTCCAGGGAAGCAGCTTCCACGAACTGGCTCAACGCCATGGCCTCGCCGGTGTAGACGGCCTCGGTGGACGTCTGGGGGAAGAGGATCTTTTCGGAGACGTCGTTCTTGCCCACGAACTGCCACTGGGCGGTGACGGCGGTGTCCTTGGTGGGGATGAACTCATAGTCCGCCGCCACGGTCTTGCCGTCCACGCTGAAGCCGGTGAGCTGATAGTCGGGACGGGTGAAGACGTAGTCCGCCAGCTTCACATGGGCGGGATACTTCTGGGTCACCTGCACGGTCTCCTGGCCGTTATAGGTGCCGCCGTCACCGTTGATGGTGGTGGTGTAGGTCTTGGGATAGAGGGTCAGCTCCGTGGGGGTGGTGCGGGGGTTGCCGCTGGTGTAATACTTCCAGTCCCCCTGGATCTGCTGGGCGATCTCGATGCCCTGGCTGGGCGTCTCGTCCAGCAGGCCTTCCACGGCCCGCTCATCTCCGCCGGCACGGATCGTCATGTCCATGGTGCTGCCGGTCTCGATGCCGAAGCTGGTGCTGGCATAGTCATCGCTGCCCAGCACCAGGCCCTCGCAGGCGATGGCGGCGGCGTCACCGGTGGTGATGACGGAGCCGTCGGCATCCAGCATGACCAGAATGCCCACGATGGCGGCATTATTGGAGGGCTTGGTGGGGCCTTTGATGGTGGCCTTGCCCGTAAAGACCTGGTCTTCCATGCCGCGGCCGTCATAGTAGACCGTCCCGTCGGAGGACGTCCATGCCTTGGGCGGGGTCATGACGATCACTCTGCCCAGGGGTGCGCACACGCCGGCGCCGGTGGTGCCGGACTGGATGACGGCGTCGCCGTTGATGGGAACGACGCCCACCGTGGCGCCCTCGCCGTCGGCGATGATGCCGCAGGCATCCTGCTGGGCGCTCAGGCGCATGGTGCCGTCCTGCACGTAGACATACAGGCTTGCACCGTTGCCGCCGGCCCTGACGGCGTGGCTTCTGCCGGTACCGGACACGGACACGTCACCGTAGCTGTAAATGGTCAGGTCGCCGGTGACCCGGATGGGGCCGCCCTGGTAGTCCCGCAGCCGCAGGACACGGTCTTCGGCGGTGTACCACCAGTTGGTGCCGAATTTGTCGCTGGTACCATAGCCCAGATCGATGCTCTCGCTGGCAGCGCCCGCGGTGATGGGCAGCGCCAGAGAGCACAGCAGCACCAGCACCAGATTCAGTGCCAGAAGCCGCAGCCTCGGTTTCGTTCGTTGCTTCATTTCAGATTTTCCTCCTTGCAGTTTGGTAAGTTGATATCTCTCTCGCCCAGGGCGAGCAATATCCAAAAGAGCAAAATCACGCCGCTGGCGCTGACCGTGAAGCAGATCTGCACCAAATAGGCCGTCACGCCGGGCAGGATGATCCCCGCCGCCCGGGGATGCCGGCGCACCGTGCTCCGAAACCAGCAGACAAGCCCCGCTATGTAAAAGGCCAGGGCAGGCAGTCCCAGATTCACGGCGATATTCAAAAAGTCATTGTGGGCCGAGTCCACCGCCGCCTCGATCATGGTCCCCGTCTCGGAGGACCAGCGGGTGAAGGTGAAGCCCATGCGCGCCACCAGGGTGTCCGGCCCGCCGCCCAGCAGCGGCGCTTGCCCGATGAGATGCACCACCTCGTCCCAGATCCGTATCCGGCCGGAACCGAAAGCAGGGTCCACGGTGCCGTGGAGCATC
>UMCH01093613.1_pt1 | contig 19648 bp, 16 predicted proteins | sample 1964201 | NCBI WGS metagenome assembly UMCH01 (sample SAMEA4835965, study PRJEB28245) | human gut metagenome | biome: gut microbiome; material: fecal sample | place: Denmark | collected 2008 | reverse complement strand
TAAACTCTGGAAATCTCAAATGGGGAACATTGAAGAAAATCGAGCAGCTAAAGTCTCTTTTTTCTATCTTCCTGCTATATCGTTCAAACCTTTTAGAATATGGCAGTAGAAATCAAATTTTCGGAAATTGTCGCTCTGTGGAAAGAAGACAAGAAGCAGTATGTAAAACGTTCGACCTTCGCGGTCTACTCATTATTGATTGAAAATCACATTTTGCCGGTATTCGGCGAAATGGGACTCGTTGAGGAACAGGACGTACAGACTTTCGTATTTCGGAAGCTCAACGAAGGATTGAGCCATAAAACGATTAAGGATATTCTGATCGTTCTGAAAATGATCTTGCGCTTCGGCGTCAAAAATCATATGACCGAATATCGTCAAATAGATATAAAGTTTCCGACTGAGCGCGACAAACATTCGATCGACATATTGAGCCGTTCGCACCAAAAGCAAATCATGGTGTATATCCAAACCCATTTCACATTTAAGAACCTGGGTATTTATATCTGTCTGAGCACCGGAATACGCATCGGGGAGATTTGTGCACTGACATGGGATGACCTGGATGTCGAAAACGGAATTATCCATGTCCGAAAAACGATTCAACGTATCTATATCATGGAAAAATCCCGAAAACATACCGAAGTGATTCTCGACACGCCGAAAACAAAAAACTCCATCCGGGAAATTCCGATGACAAAGGATTTACTGAAGATGGTCCGTCCCGTCAAGAAAGTAGTGAACGGAAATTTCTACGTTCTGACAAACGAGCCACAACCGACCGAACCGCGCACCTACCGGAACTATTACAAACGACTCATATTGTCGCTCGGCTTGCCTTCGATGAAATTTCACGGTCTGCGGCACAGTTTCGCTACGCGCTGCATCGAAAGCAAATGCGACTATAAGACTGTGAGCGTTTTGTTGGGGCATTCCAACATCAGCACCACGCTCAACCTCTATGTCCATCCGAATATGGAGCAAAAAAAGCGATGTATCGACCGTATGTTCCGCACATTGTAATAAAATCACTATTTTTGGAAAAAATTATTCTTGCCATGGCCGAAAAATACAACGCCACCAATATTCCGCTGGAACAGATTCTGGGCTACATCAAATCGGGGGAGATCGCCATACCGGAAATTCAGCGCCCTTTCGTCTGGAAACCGCGACAGGTACGGGACCTTATCGACTCGCTTTATATCGGCTACCCCACCGGTTATCTGATCATCTCCCAAAGTCCAGACATGAAGCTCAAGGACGGAAGCAAAGCCTCCGGCAGGAGAATCATGATCGACGGACAACAGCGCGTCACGGCTCTGATGACCGCCATAGCCGGCATAGAGGTCATCGACGCGAATTTCAACAAACGCCGAATCAAGATCGCCTTTAACCCGCTGGCCGACCCTGAAAACGAGGAAGAATTGTTCAAAGTACAGGACAACGCCATCCTGAAAGACAGACGCTGGATTCCGGACATCGCCGAGATTTTCCGCCCCACGTTCGACCTTTGGAGTTTCGTCAACGAATATTGCTCCCGAAATGCCGAAATATCCGGCTCCGAACTGAATAAAGTATTGATGCGGTTATTGGACATCAAAAACCGACAGATCGGAGTCATCACGCTGGACAAGGAGTTGACCATCGACGAAGTGACCGAAATCTTCATCCGAATCAACAGTCAGGGCGCCAAGCTCAACCAAGCGGATTTCGCCATGTCGAAAATCGCCGCCAATACGCACTACGGCGGTAATATGCTTCGTAAGGCAATCGACTATTTCTCCCATCTTGCCGTTCAACCCGACTGGTATGCAGGCATGGTCAAAGACACGGAGTTCATGGCCTCGCCCTTCGCCGCCAGACTCCGATGGCTCAAGGACGACCGGGAGGAAATTTTCGACCCCGACTACAACGACATCCTCCGCATCGCGTTCATGTACAAGTTCGGACGTGCCAAGATGAAGGATCTAGTCAGTCTGCTGGGAGGACGCGACTTCGAAAGCCGCGATTACAAGGAGGAAATCGCGGCGGAGTCGTTCAAGCTGCTCACCGAAGGCGTCATGGACATGATGAACGAATATTCTTTTTGCAATTTCGTGCTGACCATCAAATCCGCCGGATTCATTGACAGCAAACTGATCAACTCTCGCGTAACATTGGACTTCGCCTATACGCTCTACCTGCTGCTTCAGACTGATCCGAAAATCGACAAAAACCAAATCAAACGGTATGTCGCCAAATGGTACGTGATGGCGACCATCACCAGCCGCTACATATCCTCGCCCGAAACGATGATGGACATGGACATCCGCCGCATCGAGGAACGCGGATTCGTCAATTATTTCCAGGAAGTGGAAGAGGCCAATCTCTCGGAGACATTCTGGACGATCGGATTGGTGCAAAGCCTCGAAACGTCGGCTGTCAACAGTCCGTTCTTCAACACTTTCCTCGCCGCGCAAATCCGCAACGGGGAGAGCGCCCTATTCTCCGACGGCAGCAAAATCGCTGACCTTATCTCCATCATCGGGGACGTACACCACATTTTCCCGAAGAAATACCTAATTAGAAACGGATACACGGAAAAATCCAAATACAACCAAATCGCCAACTACACCTATCTGGACACCCAGGTCAACAAGGCGATCTCGGACGACGCTCCGGATGTCTATTTCAACCGGGCATTCGCCCGATGCGAAATGGGAACTGCCGCATACGGGAATATCACGAATCGTGCGTCTCTGGAAGAAAACCTTACCCGGAACTGCATTCCGGCCGAAATCGTCCGCAGTCCGAATCCCGACTACGACGAATTCCTGAACGAACGCCGAAAACGGATGGCTCAGAAAATCCGAACGTATTATTACAGTTTATAACCCAATTACCCGACATTAACGGCGTCTGAACAGGCAGTTCGGACGCCGTTAAAATAAATCGACGGCACCAGCATCAAACACTTATTCGATATAGTTACGAATCTCCCGAACAAACCGTTCGCCGAAGCGTTCGTATTTCCGCTCGCCGATCCCCTTTATACCGATAAACTCCTCGCGGGTCGTCGGTTTTTCCGTAGCGAGCAAAGCCAAGGAGTCGTTATTCATGATACAATAGGCCGGAAGCCGCTGTTCCTGCGCAATTGCAGTTCTCAATGCATGCAATCTGGCGAGCAGGTCCATGTCAGTCAATAAATTCCCCTGTGCATCGACCAATACTTTGAATCCTTCGCTCTCAACGATTCGCTCCGAATACCCCGTTGTATTGACCCGGGGCGTCTGTTTTTCAGCCTGAACAATGTTCGTCCGTTTTATCGGCTTCATCACAGAAGCTTTCTGTTCCGATATTTCGGACGCTTGATTTTTCAAGAACCCTGGTTTGTCTTTCGACGGATCTATCGTTCCGAAATCATCGTTTTTCCAGACCCGATAATGCTCCCGATTAAGCAAACGCCCGCAACCGGACTTATCCTGCTTATAGTTCGTACATCCCAAAATATACTCCGTACGTCCTTTTTTTACAATCAAATATCCATCTTTGCACCAATCGCATTTCTGAATGGAAAGTTCTTCGCCTTGTTTATCATTGGTCATAAAACCGCAGACCTCCTGGTCATTGGTGCATATCCATAATTTCAGCCCGTAGTTTTTATTCCAACGCAACTGCATCGGATAACCGCAAATCGGACAACGGTCTTTGACGACATCAGACACCGAAAGGTCGGTTTTCAACGCTCCCTTCAACGTAACGTTCGGATAACGTTTCGGATCGCCCAATAATTCCTTGATAAAATCCGACGGACGTTTTTCCGGCGTGACCATGAAAACCCGATTTTTGGTGCGGGTCAATGCAACATAAAACAACCGGCGCTCCTCTGCATAGTTATAAGAGTTATCGTTGGATACTACCAGACTCAAGACGGGATCGTCGTCCACCTTCGAGGGAAATCCGTAAGTTCCGTCTTTTGCATTGATGATGATTACATTCTCCGCACTCAGCCCTTTCGAACTGTGGGCTGTCAGGAACTGAAGTTTGACCGTTCCTCCATATTTGGACGAATAAACCCTGCCGGATTTTTCGTCGTAATTAAATTCTTTCGAATAGCACAGATTACGCGCATCGAATCCGTATCTGCCGATTAGAAGAATCGATGCCACGCGCGCCTTTCCTTCGGATACGTTATATTCCAAAATATCTTCAATAGCTTTATTGACCGCAGAGCCAAGATAGAAATACCGTCCGCCTTCCGGGCACCCTGTCCTCTTTTCGTTGTCTTCACAGTATGGGTGGATAATAACCGGATTCGTAATTCGCTTGGGAGAAATCAGCTCCTTTTTTATTTGGGCCGAATTACGTTGTACGAATGCACCCGCGATATCGATTATCTCCTGGGCATTGCGATAAGTCCGTGTAATCTTCAATTCCTGACCATACCCTACCTCCTCGCAAAAATGAGTAAACAACGGAAGCACCGACCCGCTGAACGCATAAATGGACTGCCAATCGTCGCCGACAGCCATAATTTTGGCGGCGCATAATGCAGACAACTCTTTGATCAGATTATATCGTTGACGCGAAATGTCCTGGTACTCGTCCACAATGATGTATCTATAATCCAACCGCTCCCGGGCAACCCGTTTTTTGCGAATCAACTCAGCGGATTCATTGATCATATCCTGAAAGTCGATGCAATGCTGCTCTTCCAATGTCTTTTGATATTCGAGATAGCAAACTTTGCAAATATCGAGAAACAATTTGGTTCGGACATTCTTGTTCGAAGCTTTGAAATCCGCGAATTTTTCAACGCCTAATCCCTGAGTCTTGAAATTGTTGATGAAATTACAAATCAGGAAAGTCAGTCGTGTGATGTACTTACTTTCCTGCGAATCAATTAACTTTTTATAGACCTCCTCCACTGGACGTTTATTCAACACATAGCCCAGTTCGACAAGCTGCTCGCGCAAATGGATGAGAAAATCCCGACCGTCGTTATATTGCGAATAGGTACAGATCAAACGAGTATCGTGTGCCTTGTGCAACTCTTTCTTATCCTTAATACGGGATACGTATCTATCGAGAACCTCTTTCGTATAACGGTCGCTTCTACCGTCTTCGGTAATGCCGAAATGTTCGATGTAAGCGACTTTGCCATTTTGAGTGATGCGAAAATCGGGAGTATAAGGTTTGTTCGCATCGAGGATCGGATATTGATAAATAGCCTCGTATTCATATTCGATCTGATGCAGATACAGGAAATTGGCGATACGCACCTCCTCCATTGACCGCAAAACTTCATTGTTGAGCGTCTGCATCTTGCATGTTCGACGGTCTACGACATGTTTGACATACTCGTGCAGATTACTTTTCAAGGTCGAGCAATCCGCGTGTGCGATGAATTGAAAATACTCATTGAGTTTCTCGCCTTCGTAGGGTGCGGAAAAATAGGAGCCGAAAAAAAGAATCAATTTATCGACCATCTCGGCATCCCGCAAAACCGCGGATTTAAGGTATCTGTTAATGACGCTATACAGGTATCCTCCGTCTACAATTTTTTTCCGTTCTGCATCCCCTTGTTTCAGAATGGCATAACCGACCGAATGAAAGGTCGTAACCGGACACGGGATACGCAAATCGTGATTGATGCGTTCGCGAAGCTCTTCGACCGCCTTGTTCGTAAACGAAATAACCAGAATCCGGTTCGGCTCGACACCGCGCTTCTCAACGAGATAACGCACCTTGGCCGCAACCGTAGTCGTCTTTCCGGCACCAGCACCGGCAATCACCAACGTATAATCCTCTTCCGACAGTACAACCTCCCGCTGTTCCCGGTCGAGAGAGATCGCGGGATCACACGCCTTGAGAATGTTATCGAGATAGGTCTTCTCCGAAGCAAGACGCCCGGAAATGTACTCGTCGTTATGCTTCTTGACGACAGACGACTCTTTCGCAAGGTCTTTGATTCCGCCGAATGCTTCCAGAAAATACCTGATCTGCGATTCATCAAGTTGGTGCTTAGTGATATACTCGTCCAACACACCGGATTCAGCCAACATTTCGTAAAAACACCAAAGGCCTCCGTAGGTATCCAATAATCCCTTATAATCACTCCTTGCAATGAACTTATCTTGAGTCAGCAACTCTTCGAACGTCTTGTTGAAAGACAGTGTTTCAGCATATTGCACCGGTTTATCCTCCGTTCCCGTCTCTGCGACAGACGCAGACCGGGATTTATGCGACGCCCCGAATCGCTTGAAAAAATCGGCTATTCCCATACTGTATATGGCTTCGTGTTATTTTACAAATATAAATAAAATATTTTCGGCCGTCTCTATCTTGCATATTCGATTAAATTTTTGCTCTCCCGCAAAAGAATGGTTACAAAACAAAATTCGCAAGGCCTTGCAAATCATTGCGTGGACCTTGCGAATTTTGTTTCTCGATTAAATTTTAGGAAAAAATGATACAGCTTAGTTGTTCTTATTCAATAAAAACGCATTTTTCTTGTCGAATCCCCACTCATAAATGTATTCGGCACCTTCAATCCGGATAACGAACACGGCACGCACCCCTTTAGTCCATGCTACATGAACAAATCCGGATACGGATTCTCCGGGATATATCGTGTTTTTCTTCAAATATCCCAGCTTTTTGACCTGTTGTTCGTCCTGCAAGGCCTGGCCGAAATCGGCGAGCCGCTGCTGTGAGGCCATGTTGGCCCGATAGGCCACAGAGGGATTATAAGTCGTAGTCGTATAAGACGAATAACCGCCGTAGCTGCTGTAACCGGTCGTCGTGGAGGTTGAATACCCTGCGCCGGCAGAAGCCATTCCTTCGCTGACGCCCATCAAAACAGCGGCCCAGGTCTGCGATCGGTTCACTTTCTTCAGATAGCTATCGCAAGACCAGACCTGCAGATCGGTGACCACATCGTGTTCGTTTACGGAATAGGCCGTCATATCGGTCTCCGGATTGAATTCGACCGGCGTCAACGAATTGTTGGAGATAATCACATCGACCCGATGCCACTTGCCGTAATCCCGGACAATGGCATCCGTCAAGGCGATCGTCAATCCATTTTTGAAATAGACCTCCCAAGGCACACCGTCCCGATAATCGACCGAGCGCTCCGCTATGGCCGGAGATTCCCATACCGGCATGTCGTCCGCAATGCGGAATTTAAGCGTGTTCCCGCTGCCGTCCGCCAGCAAATAATAATCATGAACCGGCAGCCCTGCACGATATTCCACCATTCGGCAGGAGCCGTCCTCGTTGTATGTCTCGTACGTTCCGGACAATTCGCCGCCGGCATACGACGCACGCGTTTTCAATGCTCCATTCTCGTCGTATTGCAGATATTCACCCTCCAACAATCCTCCTGAATAATATGATTTTTCCGATATTCGCCCGTTTTTGAAATAGGAAACGACGTCTCCGTCGAACACCGTCCGGCGATCATCGAGCGTATCGATTGTCTGAAAATGCCCTTCTCTCCGCAATTCTCCCGAAATATAAAAATCCTTGAACATTTTGAGCCCCGCCGAATCCGCAGGATAAAGTGCCAGCCGATAATAATCGGCAAAAACCGGATTCCGCACCGTCACCCCCGAACGGCTATAGTAGAGTGTATCTATCCGTTCCTGCGCCAAAGCCCCGTTGCCTACCGCAAGCAATGATACGAACAATAAAACTCTCCTCATAAAATGGTCTATTTTCTTAGATTTCACCATTTTCCCGATATCCGAAACACTATATCGTGTCAATTGTTCCTGTTGATCAGATTCACCACCACCTTCGTCATCACATCCTTCTCCTCGGTGCGGCTCTCGGCGATCATCAGCGTCAGGGCGACCAATGTGTTGTTGTCCAAAAGGCGCGAGCCGTCGGAACGGAAGAGGATGCGGTTGTTCTCCAGGAACCACAGGAACAGGAACGCTGCGATGCGTTTGTTACCGTCGCTGAACGAGTGGTTCTTGACCGTCAGGTAGAGCAGATTGGCCGCCTTTTCCTCGACACTCGGGTAGAGATCACGCCCGCCGAAGGTCTGGTAAATCGCACCCATCGTGCTTTTGAACGACTCGTCTTTCTCGTGGGCGAACAGTTCGCTGCCGCCGAACTTGTCGCGCAACACCTGCAATGCCTCCATCGCATTCTCATAGGTCGCGCGGAACGGCTCCTCCGCCGTGGTTGCCGTAACCTCCAACTGCTGATAGTCATAACGATCGAGCGTGTCGAGGCCATAAGTGTAGTCCGTAATCACGCGCAGCAGCCCGACCGCCTCGGATTTCGTAACATCCTTTGCAGCCAAAACATTGGAGAGCAGGCGGACGGTCTTTTTCAGCTCCTCCAACTGTTCGGCTTTGGCCTGGCTATTGACCGCATAGCCTTTTATTAGGTACTCTTTCAAAACTTTGTTCGCCCAGATGCGGAACTGCGTGGCGTTTTTGGAATTGACGCGATAGCCCACCGACAGAATCATATCGAGGTTATAATATGGAATCATACGCCTCACTTGCCGTAGCCCCTCATGCTGAACTTGTGCAATTTTTGCACATGTTACGTCCCGCTCCAATTCGGACGACTTATAAATGTTGTTGACATGTCTGACAATAACCGTTCTGTCAACTCCGAACAATTGCGCAATCTGCGCCTGCGTCAGCCACACGCTGTCGTTCTCCATGCGGACGTCCAGACGGGTCTCACCGTCGGCTGTCTGATAAATGATAATCTCGCCCCTGTCCATGAAAGCAAAGATACGAATAAACCCGAAAAGTCGGGAACCTTTAGCTCTCAACCGATTCGCCCGTCCTTATCAAATAAAAACATCAGCGGCCGTGATATCCCTTATCCGGCTCTCCGGAGTACCACCATCCCTTACCCCGATCCGTATAAACGATTTTTTCTTGCCCCGTGACAGCATCTTTTTCCACACTGTATTCGTATCGAATATCATGTTCGAAAAGAGTCAGTCGATCGAACGACTCCGATATCTCCGATAAAATCAGGTTATCGGTACAGATCAATTCAGTCAGATACGGGCAAGCTGAAATATCGATATTTTCCAGCAAGTTGCCCGAGCAATCCAATTGTCCGAGCATTTCACAACCGAAAAGGCTTATCGAGCGCAATGCGTTTCGCGCACATCCCGCGATACGCAACGATTTACAGCCTGTCAAGTCGAGGCGTTGCAGATTGTTATGGGAGCATTCGAATTGCGAAAGCCGATCGGTCCCGGACAGATCCAATTCGGTCAGCCGATTTCCATAACAATATAACTCACTGAGTAGCGGCGCAAAATCAGACAGATCCAAAGTTTCGAGCCGATTGTCGTAACAATAGAGCCGGCCGAGTTTTTCGCAGCCGGAGAGATCGAGCCGGGTCAGTTCATTCGCCCCACAGTTCACAAGCGTCAGCGAGGAGCATTTTGACAAATCCAGTACGGACAGTCGGTTGCCATAACAGAAAAGCATCCGAAGGCCTTCCCGTCCTGCCATGTCCAACTTTTCCAACCGGTTTTCGGCGCAGTTCAAGTCCGTCAAGGCCATACATGACGAAATGTCCAATGTCCCCAACCCGTTATAAGGAACATTCAGTTCCGTCAGGTAAGGACAGAACGACAGACCGAGTTCCGTAAGACCATTGTAACCGCAGAGCAGCCGCCGGAGAGAATAACAGCCGGAAACGTCCAGACCGGAAATTCCGCAGTTCGTACAGTCCAGTTCCTCCAACAGCGGACAACCGGAAACATCAATCTCCGTCAGCGAATTTTTCGCGCAGCGAAGCGACACCAAAGCCGTACACCCCGACAAGTCGATTTTTCCGTGCAGGTTGTTTTCGCCGAGAATCAGCGAGAGTTTCCCGTCTTCGTATTTGACCGAAGATCCCCATTCGGACAAAGGTTTGTCCGTGCACCAGTTTTCCTGGAAGCGCCAATTGTCACCGCCGGTATCCTGATAAAGCTTTTCGAGGAAACGGCGCACCTCTTCTTCACCGCACGGCTCCATATCCGAAGCTTGCTGCGCAAAAGACAATCTCTGCTCCGCCCGCCCCGAGCGGATGATTATTTCAGCGCTTCGTTTTTCCGTGGTGATATTCGGCAATACGGTTACCTTTACCGTCCCATTACCGTCGTCTCCCTCCGCCGGTTCGATCCGGTACCATTCCGCATGGACCGGATCGGCCGGCACAGCACTCCATGCTTTTGTCGCGGAGAATCGCAGCACCCACAAGCCGCCCATTGCCGGAAATTCCTTAACGGACGGCGTACCGGGCGCAAGGGTTATGGCATCCGGTTCCGATGGCGACGGAGCATGTTCTCCTTCCGGACTGCATGCCGTCACCATGAAGACGAAAAGGAGGAGTATCGGGCACTTATTCATGGCAATTCAATGCTATTCGACCGCTATTCCTGCTCCTGTTGCGGGACGTAATGCTCCGCAACGAAAGCAAACAGCGCCGCAACCCCGCCTCCTTTACCGAGCCAACGTCGCTGACGAATTTGCTCCAACATGGCAGGATCATCCTCAAAATAGCGTTCTACCAGCGCAATCATTTTCTTGTTCGAATTCTGAAAGAAAAGATACTGGCCTAAAAATACGGGACTCTTTTCGTCCGATTTCCAAAAATAGGCACTCGGTTCGGTTACATTCAATTTGGGGTTTACAATCCCGACCAGCCCTTTATTAGACATTTTGTAAGTCTGATAACGGGTAAAGAAGGCGACATGCTTGCCCGAAGATTCCGGTACCAGCCATCGGGCTGCCGGGATCTTCTTTTTCCCTTTTTCCTTGATGAACGGGACGCAATAAAGTTCGTTTTGGGTTTCGGGATTCTTTTCCGGCCAAAGTTCAAGATAAGCGATTTCCGCGGCGGCCAACGTTCTGGCTTGATTCTTCCCGTCGGAAAGCACCCGGACAGACACTTCGGCATCGATCCATCCGGGGATCGTAATGCTGGTACATTCCAGCGTTCGGCCGTCCAGAAAATGAACGGTTCCGGGACACTTCTTATCTGCGGCATTCGCGGAAACGGCTGCCAGTAAAAGCGCCCAAACTACCAGTAATTTTTTCATGTTTTCAGCATATTTGAATATCGGTCATCATTCATTGGGCCGGCTTGCCAGATACGCATCGTACATATCGAGTATCCATGCGTCGTTCTCTTCGGCCTCTTTTTTACGTATTTTGCCTTCGGCACCTTTAAACCATTTCTTATAAAATGCCTTCAGCCCGGGATGCAGTTTGTCCATCAACATCGTACCGACATACATATACGGATAGACGATTCGGTCGGGATCATTGTGGAAACGTATGCCGTATATGGTTGTCAGCACCCTGCGGTCTCTGTTACCCACTCGTTCCGTCGTCCACGTCTTCCACCAATAGGTCGTTGCATTCGCTCCGGCCTTGTTCACACAAACCAGTCTGTGATAAGTGCGGTAACGATTCGTGAGTCCTGGAGCAGCAATATCGAGGGCCTCCCAGCGAATGCCGTCCGGATTTTCCTCCGTCGTCTCGGTATATTCGACACTCTCTACGTCATCGGCCGTATATTTGACGGGCTCTTTGTCATCGGGCGTCTTGGTGATTTTGAACGAATAGTTCTCCTGTTTCAGCAGAGCACCCTCCGCATGCCATCCCCGATGGAGATAGCCTTCGACTTTTTCCCCGGACTTGAGAGTTACGACTACGTGCCGGAATTCCTGATCTTCCGGATCTTTGGCGTCAGCCTGGGAAATGCTGCCGAACATGGCCAACACAGTTGCAGTACAAAGTAAAAACCGTTTCATAATGTTTAAATTTATAAGTTGGATCAATATTTCGTCGGATCGTAATCGCGCAGCAACTGTATGGTTTTGCTGCGAATGGCGCTCGACAATCGGATACGTTCGGCAAGTTCGGGATCATCGCCGACATAACGGGCGATGCGTTCCCGGAAGACGTCTTTTGCATTCCGATTCGCGGCACCAACGGTCAGGAACTCCTTTTCGCCTGTTTTTTTCAGGTAGTAGGCCGTGCGCGACTGGCTGAAAGTTCCCTGCCTCTGCCAGACCTGAATACCTCCGTTCGAATCGATGCCATACCCTTTTTCCGAATAGATGCATACGCAAATGTGCGGTGTTTCGAGATAGACCCACATCCACCCCGGATTCTCCGCCGGAATGAACTTGCGGATATGTTCCGGAGACTGTGCATGCCAGCAGACTACGGAGTCGATTTCTCCGGATTGGAAAACTTCTTTGGCTTTCGTCTTCCGGAAAGCATCGCGGAGGACGGTCAATTTCCCGAATCTTTTCGGTAATTGCAGCCGGTCGTCCCCGACACATTCGATGACGGAGCCGTTTTTCAGATAAATGCGGCCCTCGACAAGCGATGCTCCCCGTACGGATGCTACTGCAGCGAGCAGGATCGGCAACAGCAGAAACTGTTTCATGACAATCAAATTACCGTTTTTCTTCCTCTTGCTCTTCTTCGACAATAATGTCCAGCGTACGCCGCACTATGGCCGCAGCCATCGGTTCCGAATCTCTGTCGATATAAATCGTGCGCTCAAAAAAAAGATGCAGGGGCCAACCTGTATCCAAATGGATCTCTTCCGAAGAAAACTGCTCCATCCGTGAACGGATGCCGCTCATTCCCGAGGCGATGGAGTCTCTCATAGCCTGCGTCATCGCCTTTTCTCCGCCTAACGCCGTCACGAACTGTCCGAGTGTCGCGGACAACATTTTGCTGCCGTCCGCTTCCGTATAAGTATTGCATACGGCACTGTATGAATCTGTCTGTCTGCCGTCGATCCAGAACGAAGTCTTTCCCCGCACAGAATCCCGGCCACCCAACAGCGGAGCGAACGTCTCGTCGAATTCGTATACCTGCGTCGAATCGAGCCGTGCACCATGGAAAAAGAACATGCGCCCCAAATCGTCGTTCACGGCATTGATCACGACCGATGGATCGGAAAGGGTACGGGCCATATATTTGCGGAAATTCTTTTTCGGGAAATTCTTCCGTTCCGCCGAAGGTATCGTCTCCCACATAACCCTCACAGCGGGTTCGACAGACGCCTCGGCCTGTGCGACCAGCGTTTCGAGGTTCGCGATACCAAGCAACGAACCGGTTTCATCCGTCTCGAACTCAACGACACAAGGCCCCGTGGCCGACACGATCGCATCGTGCACCAGCTGGTCCTCCTTATCGGTGGTCATGTAATCGCCGTATGTCAGACGGATCTTGTAACGGTCCTTGGTCTGAGAAAGGATTGCGAATACACGCCGTTCGCTTTGTCGGTATACGAGCGTCGTATCGCCTTGATCATCTATCTTGAACTTCTCCTCCCGAGCCTCATAGGCATACTTGTCTCCCGGAGTCCAATAGGCGCAGATCTGCACCGAGGAATCCGGCATGATCTGGGCTTGCAAAACCGACAACCCCTCTGTCAAACAGCAAAGTGCACATAAAAACCATTTCATCGTACAGAATAGTTAAAGATCTTTCAGACATTCACGAATCACCTGCTCGTCCACGCCCCGCTCCTTGAGTCTGCGAATCGCCTCGCTTACCCTTTGCGGCCGTTCCAACCGTTCGTAAAGCATATCCAGAATTTCATGCAATACTTTTTTCAGTCGGACCGGACCGTCCGGCGTATCGTAATCCATATCTCCGAATGTCGAAGTATGCCGATGGAGGACGAGATAATAAGTACCGGCGATCAGCAACGATGCGATTTGCCGGAACGGCGCTTCCCCCCCCCTCGCGAATTGCCGCTCATAGGCTTCGTAAGCTTCCCGATAGTACGTTTCCCGATTTGCGGCGGCACGGCGTGTCGTATCGTTCACGTCGGTAATCTCCCAGACCAGCAATCTCTGCATCTCCGGACTGTTGTAAAGAAAATCGGTCATTCGTGCGAACATCCGTTCCAAAGCGGAACGCTCCCCGCGTTTCAAGGCTTCGTTGCCGAACAAATCGTGCATCCAATAATCAATCGTGCGGATGTAACAGTCGAAAACCTGTTCCAAAGATCCGAACTGCCGCAGCACGACATTGGGATCCGTTTTGGCTTCGCGGGCTATATCCATCAATGTGATATGGGTAAAATCCTTTTCTTGGAGAATCCGGCCGACAGCCGACAGAATATCGGCCTGCACCTGTTTATTGGTTCGACGGCGGCGGAGCGTCCCCTTCGTTGACTGGTTTTCCTTCATTCCGGTCATATTTCTCTGTTCCGACTTTACAAAAATAAACTTTTGCCTTCATTTTAACAAATTTAATTTGATAAAACCAAGAGAGCGTCTTTTTTATTTCAGAAATTCTTTCTTCCCGTCGATTGCAAAACGAACAGCTCCGAATAAATCGACCTCAACAGGACAAATTATTTTCCAATGGAAATTTGTTTTATCGGAAAATAAATATACCTTTGTCGCGGTCGGAATCATACAAATCCGATTTTTAACGGAATTCGATGAATTAAAAAATAAGACCACATGAAACACATCATTATCGGAGGAGTCGCCGGAGGCGCGACAGCGGCGGCAAGAATTCGCCGGACAGACGAGAAAGCCGAAATCGTCCTGCTCGAAAAGGGTAAATACATTTCGTACGCCAACTGCGGGCTGCCATATTACATCGGCGGAACAATCGCCGAACGGGAGAAACTGTTCATGCAGACACCGGCTTCGTTTGCCAAACGTTTCAATATCGACGTGCGGGTCGAGAACGAAGTAATCGGGATCGACACGACGAAAAAGCGAGTCGAGGTACGCCGTGCAGACGGATCCACCTATACGGAAAACTACGACAAAATGCTGCTTTCGCCCGGTGCTTCCCCCGTGCGTCCGCCTTTGAAAGGCATAGAAACCGAAGGCATATTCACGCTCCGCAACATCGAAGATACCGATCGGATCAAAGAGCATCTATCTTCGCACCGAATCGGGAGTACAGTCATCGTCGGAGCCGGATTCATCGGATTGGAGATGGCCGAGAACCTGCACCGCACGGGAGCCGAAGTATCTGTCGTGGAAATGGGCAATCAGGTGATGGCTCCAGTCGATTTTTCAATCGCGGCCCATGTACACCAGCACCTGTCGCAAAAAGGTATAAAACTCTATCTCGAACGCAGCGTCGAACGATTCGAGCGCCAAGGCGACAAGATCGGAGTTTTCTTCTCTACCGGAGAAAGCATTGCCACCGACATGGTTCTTCTGTCTATCGGGGTTCGTCCGGAAACGACATTGGCCAAGGCCGCCGGACTGAAGATCGGCGAAACGGGCGGCATCTGGGTAGACGATTACCTGCAAACTTCGGCAACGGATGTTTACGCAGCGGGCGATGCCATCGAATTTCCGCATCCGCTGACAGGCAAACCGTGGCTGAACTATTTGGCCAACCCTGCCAACCGCCAGGGACGCATCGCCGCCGACAATATGGTCTTCGGCAATACGACAAAATACGAAGGAGCCATAGGCACTTCCATTGCCAAGGTATTCGACATGACAGTAGCTTCGACAGGACTCGCAGCGAAACGGCTCAAACAGTCCGGTATTCCGTATGCCAGTTCGACGACACATTCGGCATCGCACGCCGGATATTATCCCGATGCACTTCCGCTGACCATCAAACTCACGTTCGACCCGGCAAGCGGCAAACTCTACGGAGGTCAATGCGTTGGCTACGAAGGAGTGGACAAGCGCATCGACCAGATTGCACTAATCATCAAAAACGGCGGCACGGTATATGACCTGATGAAAGTCGAACACACTTACGCACCACCTTTCTCCTCGGCCAAGGACCCGATCGCCATCGCGGGCTATACGGCGAACAATATTATCAGCGGAGCAATGCCCATAGTGACATGGCGGCAGATTGCAGGAGCCGATCTCAGCGACATCCTGCTGCTCGACGTGCGCATCCGCGAGGAGCATGCCTTCGGGGCCATTCCCGGGTCGGTCAACATTCCGCTCGAGGAACTCCGCAACCGGCTCGGCGAATTACCACACAATAAAGCCATCTATGTCTATTGTGCCGTCGGCCTGCGCGGATACCTGGCGGTAAAAATTCTGTCAGGACACGGATTCCGCAACGTGAAGAACCTGTCGGGTGGTTACAAAACCTATTCGACGGCGATCGAGCCGATCGTAACCCGGACTGCCGCAACCGCTATGGACAGACGAATGGATACGGATACCCGACTCGGCAGCAAACGCATGAAGACCTTAAGAATAGACGCATGCGGATTGCAATGCCCCGGTCCGGTTATGAAAATCAAGCAAGCGATCGACTCAATCACCGAAGGCGAAAGGATCGAAATGGTCGCTACCGATGCCGGATTCTCGCGAGATGCGCAAGCATGGTGCGACACCACGGGCAATCGGCTCATCAGCAACTCGGAAGAGAAGGGGAAATATACGGTCATCATCGAAAAAGGTTCATCCGGAGCATCCACGATGCCACTCGAGCACGACGGTAAGGGCAAGACGCTGATTATGTTCAGCGATGATTTGGACAAAGCGCTGGCGACCTTCGTACTGGCCAACGGCGCGGCAGCCACCGGACAGCCGGTGACGATATTCTTCACCTTCTGGGGATTGAACGTCATCAAGAAAATCGCCAAACCGAAGACGAAAAAGGACATCTTCGGACGCATGTTCGACATGATGCTGCCGTCGTCATCGCTCAAATTACACCTTTCGAAAATGAATATGTTCGGGATCGGCAACCGGATGATGCGCCGCATCATGAAGCGGAAAGGAATCGACTCGCTCGAAACGCTGCGCCGGCAGGCTATCGACAACGGCGTAGAATTCATCGCCTGCCAGATGTCGATGGACGTGATGGGCGTCCGGCGCGAAGAATTGCTGGACAACGTGACCGTAGGCGGTGTCGCCACCTACATGGAGCGTGCCGGAAAAGCGAACGTGAACCTATTCATTTGAATCCATTATGACAACGCAGTTATCGAAAGGATACCGGCCGATGCTGTCGGGAACAGAAACCGAAGCCTCAGGCAGCCACCGGACGCCTGTTATAAAATTCCATGTATGACCGGACAAAAGCCGATTCAATAAATTCATTTTCACGAATTCGCCACCGCCGGAACAATCTGGCGGTGGCGAATTCGTTTTCAGAGATTCGTCGGATAGCCGTTCCTGCTTAAACGGCTATTAAGAATATATACGATCATTCATAGTTTCAAAAATGGAATTTGACGGACAATCCGAAATTCCAAAATCCGGGATCAAAGAAGCCGTCATGTCCACCGCCGATCACGGCTCCGATCACAGGACGGTAATCCACCTCCAAAGAGATCGGGGCATTTTTGAAATGACAGCCGAAAGCGCAGGAGCCGGCCAGACCGAATAAAAAACCCGAATCGTCAAAGTCATAAAGCCCCAAGGCACCACCCACACCGGCATTCAGATACCAATCGCAAGTTCGGGGTGTCCAATTCCACTGGCAGCAGCGCCAATTATAGATTCCCGTAACGGACAGTCCTTCAAAATGAGGAGTCGCCAACGTGAATTGCATAAAATTCCGAGACGAAAGATCGCGTTGATAAAGAAATTCCACGCCATCTCCCAACCGTAATCCCACGGCGTTTTTCCCTTGCGCCGAAACCGTCTCGAAAGCGAACAAACTGCAAACAAGAACCAATAAAATCTTTTTCATAAAACAATTATACGTATAATGATTTATATGGAATTATCACCGGCCACTCAATCGTCATCATCCTCGTCATCGTCGTAATCATCGTCATGATATCTCTCGTATTTCCGCTTCCCGTATTTCGGGTGTTTCTTATACCCGTGCTTGTGCGGATGATACTTCCCATGCCGTTTGCAATAGGAGTCGTAATGCTCATGCCAGTAATCGCTATGACAATGTACCCGATCATAGAACGGAGCACAATACGACGACTCGGGCCCGATTCCCAGTTCGATCAGAATCCGCCCCCAGCCCTCACTCTTATAACGTCTGTAATAATCACAGACATCACGCATGCTTCGTCCCGAGGTTCGGGCGATCTCCAGCGCAAGACCCACATGCCCCCAATCTCTGCCGCAACGCCGGTAATAATTATTGAGCGATTCTGCCGAAATATCGTATTCCACGCAGAGGCGCCGGCAGAAATCCGACAAATCGACCGAAGCATACCGATTGGCATTTCCGATAAAGACGGAAAGCCTGTTTTGTGCGGACAAAGAGCAAGCGAATACCGCAAAAAATAGCAGCAAACCGATTTTTTTCATAGGTAAATCGTTCTATTAAAACAGATGATATAATACGAACATGCCGCCAAGCGAATTTTTCATTTGCCTGTCGGCATGCCTATGCAAACGAATCTATTTCAGCAAAGTGCCGTCTTCCCGGATTTTGAGAATCACCTCCCTGCCATCTTCCGTTTCCAGCTCGATTCGATAATAATTCCCGTCCGGCGTTTCTACCAGTTCCGGCTCATCGTCGGTTTCATAACCGACATAATTATCGTTGATTTCCTGCCGGATCGCAGTTTTAACGGCTTCCGGAAGAGTATCCGGACCGATCTCCCAGGATGTGGAAAGCCAATTTCCGTTGTTGTCAAAAAGCACCTCCTTGGCAACTCCGTCGTGGATGATATCCACCTCAAACTGTCCGTGTTCCCGGTCCGTTTCTACGATTTCGGATGCCGTATATTTCTCCTGCAGAAAATTTTTCACCCCTTCGGGAAGTTCAACCGGCAGGTAATCCTCGGAATCATCCTCCGAATCTTCCACCGCCTTGATCAGAATTCCCTCCGCGTTGTAATAAAGATCCATTTCCCGCGAGCCCTGCTCCACCTCCAGAATATAGACCGGCTCCATGCCTTCGCGTTCTACCATATCCACATCGTCCAACCTCCACTGTCCGTATTCGCTGTTCTGAAAAGCGTTTTTGACGGCTTCGGGCAAAGCCGCATAAGGCAGGTCCGTTTCGGTCATCAGCCAAACGGCACCGGAAGTAAACCAGGCCTCGGAATCATAATTCCGATCCCGGAAATCCGCAATGTAATAATTACTCCGGGTTTTCCATTTCGGACTGGCTTCAGGATATTTTTGAGAAAACGCAGACTGCAATTTTTCGGGAACTTTCAAGTTGTCATCATCGTCATCACAACTTTGCATAACCACTCCGCATACTCCTAAAGCGAGCATCAGAAAAAACATTCTCAGTTTCATAACAAAAACAATTTGAAGTTAGGTAAAACAAAGATACGCCACCCGAATCATATAAACAAATATCAAATTCTACATTCACATCGCCGGCAATCGGGCATCGACCGGAAGATATTATCCGGATCGCATCATCCGATTCGAATCATACGACTTACAATTATTCCCATCCTCGAATTTTTCCCGCATTTGGATTTCTCGCCGAAAATCGCTATATTTGTATTGTCATGCAAGGAGATACGGCGACGGCGCAGGCGAAACGGGCAAGCGGGCGCAAGACCGTGCAAAACAGCGGTAGGCAATGCGGGACACGAATCCGAAAAACCGCCGCAATCCGTTGATATACATCAGGCTTTTCTCTGTGCGAATGCACCTTTATCCGCACTTTAGGAGTCTTTGCAATCAAGTGAGTAATTTACGACCTGTTCGGTGGATCGTTTTAACCTTCCCGAACGCGAAGGACACTGCGCCTACGGCAAATTC
>UMCH01060809.1_pt1 | contig 19674 bp, 19 predicted proteins | sample 1964201 | NCBI WGS metagenome assembly UMCH01 (sample SAMEA4835965, study PRJEB28245) | human gut metagenome | biome: gut microbiome; material: fecal sample | place: Denmark | collected 2008 | reverse complement strand
TTGGAAGCTCCGGCTCGGTTGTTGCTTCCGGCTCGTTCGGAAGCTCTGCTTCCGCGCCGGTCGCTTGGGAAAATCCTGTTTCTTCCGCCCATACCGGCGCGGGCAGCGCCGCCGTCAGCATCGTCAGCGACAGCAGCAAAGATAAAAGACGTTTGAATTTGTTTTTCATAAGCTCCTCCTGCTTTTTTCAAGCACCGCCATGACTGCAAGCCGTCCCGCTTTGCCGCCATAGCTTCGGTCACAGGTAATCAGCGTGAGGATGGAATCCTCCGCATCGACCGTCACGCCCGTGTCGTACAGTGCGTTCTGCCGGGCATACCGGATAAATTCCAGAAATGCCGCGTCGCTTTCAAAATCCGCCTGTGAAGCATCCCACTCGCCGCTGTGAAAATTCAGCACGGCGAAAATGCGGTATGATCCGCTTTCATACAGCGTATCGAGCAGCACGGTTTCGTGTCCGGCATAGAAATCCGCGTCCTTGTACCGCATGAGCGACGTGAACATCTTTTCGCCGGTGGATTTGAGGTGATGCCCGTAAATGGCGATATTGCGGCTGGGGATGCTGTAATCCGTTTTCATCAGCGAAAACAGCGTTCCCGCCGCGCCCTGCTTCCCTGTGAACGTGTGATGCAGGTAATACTCGGCGTCATCCGTCCAGACGACGGGGTAATCCACGTTCGTGCCGGGAATCCTGATCCACGCGATGAAATCGTCGTTCTGTGCCAGACACGCCGCAAGGTCTGCGCCTGTCCCGATGTCGATTTCAGGCGGGGATTCATCCGGTTTGGACAGTTCAAGCGGTTCTTGCGTTGCGCTTGGGAAACCAAGCAGTACGCGCAGGGCACTTTTATCCTGTGCAGGCGCGTCCGTTGCCTGCGCCGGTTCCTCGCTTTTGAGCCGAACGCGCAGGTCGTCATATTCTGCCGCACTCCGATTCATTTCCGTGTTCTGCCCGATGAGCGGGCAGAGCAGCATTGCCGCGCCTGTCACAGCCATTGCCGCCGCAAGAAAAGCTGAGGGCGAATCCGCATGTTTTTGCTTCATGATGTTCCTCCTTTCTCACAGGCAGTACAGCTTCCTGCCCTGTATGACGTAGACCAGAATCGGGGTACAGTCCGGCGTAAACAGGTAACACCTGCCGGATTCAATCTGCGTCAACGCGCAGAGCTGGCAGGCTTTTCCGTCCACCGGCGGCACAGCGAAGAACAGCACCCGTCTGGGAAACCAGCCGCCGCTAATCTCGCACGTCCGCTGCTCGGCTTCCTGCTCCAGCTGCATCACCCGAAGCGCGGTTTCCGTCCGCTTTTCGAGCAAAAGAAAACCTGCTTGCGTATCCTGCCGCAGCAGGTTCTCAAGCAGGTCGTCTTTGCTCATGCAGCCGGGAAATCGGTCAATGGGTTCGAGTTCACAGGCGAATTGAAAATAGTTTTTCATGGACACCACTCCCTTCTAAAGCTCATCGAGCCAGTTTTCATAATCTTCCTCCCGCTTTCGCCGGTCGTATCGCACCTGAGCGTCGTAGTAATTGCCCATCGTCGCGGGCGCGTTGAACAGCGTGGTCAACAGATATTTCTTGATGTTGCGGACGCGGCTCGCGTTCTGCTCAAGGCAGCCGAAGATGTACTCGATGTGCATACTGTTGATCTTGCGCATCCTCTCTCTGACCAGCTCGGCGGGATACTCCGCCCCGGAAATTGTGATCGTTTCCCTGCCGGTGCAGAGGATTTCCACCATCAGCTCGACGATCTCATCCATCCGATCCCGGTTATACGGCGTGACAAGACAGCTATACCCGATCTGCGACCGCACGCTGTCCCGAATCGCCACAACATCTTCCTGCCTTTCCTTGAGATGGATTGATGGATAAGGATTTTCTCCCTGAGTATTTGGTGGATACGTTTTTTCTGAATTCGTGTTTGATCTATTCGTATTTAATTGTGCGGGATTTTCCTGTTCAGGTTTTTCCTGCTTTGGATTCTCCTGCACAGGCTTTTCCTGAACCGGATTCTCCAGTCTTGGATTTTCCCGTTTTGGTTTTTCCGGCTTAGGTGCGTCCGGCGCGGGTTGGCTGTTCATGTGGCAGTCCTCGTAGATCAGGTACTCCGTCCCGCTCAGCCGTCCGCGCTCGTCCCGTTTTCGATTTCGGATCACATAGCCCGAACGCTCCAACTCCTTGACGGCTTCGCTGATCGCGTCCACGCCCTCTTTGCTGATTGCCGACAGCCCCCGCAGCGTATAATCCCAGTTCTCCGGCAGGGACAGCATCACCGACATCAGCCCTTTTGCTTTGAGCGTCAGGCGTTTATCCTTCAAATGCTGATTGGACATCATCGTGTAGTTTTTTGTTTTGACAACTCGAAAGACTACGGTCATTTTGTTTCACCTCCCTTCGCATGGGTATAGAAAAAGGCGTTCGCCTTTCGGTAAACGCCTTGCAGAATACTTTTCGCTTTTCCTGCTGAGAATTACTGTTTGATTGTTCTGCTCAATTCTTCAACTTCCTGCTTGGTCAGCATCGTTGCGTCAATAACCAGTTCTTCAGAGTAACCCATTTCAAGCATACGACGAGCAATAGCCAGTGCCTTCTGCATTTCACCGCGCTTTTCACCCAGCATAATTCCTTCATCAATCATCTGCCGAATTGCTTCACACATACTCGTATTTTCACCTTCAATGCACTTGAGCATATCCTTTACTGTTTGATTGTTTTGCTCAATTCTTCGACTTCCTGCTTTGTCAGCATCGTTAGATCAACAACCTGCTCCATGGGATAGTTTTTTTCAAGCATACGCCGTGCAATATCCAGTGCCTTCTGCATTTCACCGCGCTTCTCGCCGCGTTCTTCGCCACGCTTTTCGCCACGTTCTTCACCCAGCATGATTCCTTCATCAACCATTTGTCGAATCGCTTCACACATATTTACAACCTCCTTGTTTGGGTCAATCGCAATTCCCGCATTCGTCATAGCATTGATAACCAGAGCCGCGTTTGTTTCCAGACAGCCGAACTTTGAATCCTCATTCAGCAATTTTTCCATCCGTGCCTTATCCCGCTGGTATTTAATATACGCCAGCACTTCACGCAGACTGCTGTTCAGCTTCTGAAGGTCATTGTCGCTCATCTCCATCGGGTCAATCATGAAAACCCGATAGTCCTGAATAAACGGAAGGACTTTTTCGGGTTGCTCGCCATACATCTCGCGCAGGCTGAGCGGCGCATCCCATTTCTTTCCGCCAAAGTTAATAACCAGCGTAATCACAGGGGACAGCCGATCTTCTTTCTTCATACCAGAAAGATATTCTTCCGATGTACCATTTTTTCCTTCCTTACGATGCTGGCTTGCCAGATCACGCACCTGCTTTTCGAGCTGCATGGCATCGTATAGCATGTTGCGAACCGGCATGGCATAATGCACATGGCTCTGATTCTCTATTCCCAGCACGAGATAGGTATACCGATCATCCGTTTTAACCGCCAGCGTTTTAAGCGTATCGCGGTATTTCTGCGCCGCTTCCGGCTTGCCTTTCTCATCCTCATGATATGGAATCACATACTGCGTTGTATCCATATCGGTCAGCTGTTCCGGCTTAATTACCTGTTCGCCATCATAAATCAGATAGTTAAAGGCATCTGCAAACACTTCCACTTCCGAAACATACTGTTTGGTTGCCGTATCCTGAATGGACATGTTTTTTCTCTCCTTTGAGCCATCATTTCATCCGTCCATGCTCTATTTCAAGTTTATTTTATCACATCGCTTATGATTTCGCAAGCACTTATGATTCATCACCGTTCCTGCGAAAGCTGCCGCTTTTTATACCAGCCTTCCAGCAGCTTGATGATGGTATCCTCCATTTGCTTAGGCGTGTAGGATTTCGGAAAATACTTGCGCAGCGTTTCGTTTTTCAGCGTCACCCGATCAAGATCGTTTTTCTTTTCTTCGCTCATGACTGCCCGCATCACGTCAAGGGAAAGCATCTTCTGCTGGCTGAATTTCTTTAATCGCTGTGCTTGAGAAAGCGACGGAGTTGCCTGCTCGCTGTCCATCGCCTCAAGCAGAAGGGTTTGTTCTTCTTTCTTCAAATAGGACAGCTCGACCGCAGGGTTAAACGCAATTTTGCGTTCATCCACCATGTCCAGCAGAGTGGGAATCAACTCGGTCAGGCGAATAAATCTGGAAATTTGATTACGGCTTTGTCCAACTTGCTCTGCAAGAATTTCGCGAGATTCCCGATTTTCTAACTTCCGCCCAACTTGGGCGGAAGTTAAATCCAGCCGTTCTCCCTGATGTTTCATTGCTTCTAGTTTCATTTTATAGGCAAAAGCCCGTTCACTCGGCAGCAGCTCCTCACGCTGTAAATTGCTATCCACCATGATGATCGTGGCGGCATCGTCGTCGAGGTCACGAACGATGACCGGCATGGTTTCCTTACCTGCCAGCTCAGACGCATGATGCCGCCTGTGTCCCGCAATCAGCTCATAGCCGCCGTCAGGGTCAGGACGCGCAATCGCGGGGACAAGCACGCCATACTCGCGCACGCTGTCCACTGTGTCCTGCATCGCCGCATCGTCCTTAACCCTGAAGGGATGATTTCTGAACGGATGCAGCTCACCCAACGGGATTTCCTGCACCTTTTCCCGCTGGGCATCCGCTCTGCTTTCTTCCGTCGCAAAAAGGTCATCGACCGATTTCAGCTCGATGTTTCTGGCGCTGCTTTTCATGCTGAATCACCTCTTTCGTCAGCGCATTGTACGCCTGCGCGACCTTACCCTTCGGATCATACGCGAAGATGCTTTTCCCTTCGGTGCTGCATTCCGCCGCCCTGATGGAGTGCGGAATTACGGTATCAAACACCTTGATCTTTGTTCCATACTGCGTCCGAAGCAATTCGCTGATTTCACGGGCATACGTTGTGCGGCTTGCCATTGTAATGAGAATTCCTTCAACCCGCAGCCCCCTGTTCAATCCCCGGCGCATCCTGCCGATGCTTTCCATCAGCTTGCCCAGTCCATCCACCGACAAATAATGCGGTATGGTCGGAATCAGCACGCTGTCTGCCGCCGCCAGTGCGTTGATCGTCGTCATGCCCAGCGACGGCATACAATCCAGCAGCACATGGGAGTAGTCTTTTCTGCAATCGTCCAGCACCCGTTTCAGCACATTCTGCCGTGTATCCAACGACGCTTCTACGCCAGATAAGGCAATGCTGCCGGGAATCAAGTCCACGCCTTCCGCATGATGCAGAATCGCTTCTTTGGCATGAACGGGTTGTTCCTGAAGAACTCTGCCCATGAGTGTAGCCAGCGTCACCGGCAGGGTTTCCGGCTTCCTCCATCCCAAACTGAGCGTCAGGCTGGCTTGCGGATCGCAGTCCACCAGCAGCACGCGCTTTCCTTCTCTCGCCAAACCAATACCCAAATTGGCGCAGGTCGTTGTTTTGCCTACGCCGCCCTTCTGGTTTGATAGACTGATAATTTGCGTATTCATGTTTTCTCCTTTCCGATGAATACAAAAAGGACGCTCGTTGTCGGAGCGTCCCCAAGTTGCTGAGATTGAATTTTCTTATCTCACGATCAGAATGATCCTTTCAGGTTTATCATAACTCGATAGTCCATGCTGTCAGTATGGGGCGTATCGAAAAAGTAATTGAAATCAGAAAGTTTTTCTTAAATAACAGTAAAAACTATTGATATTTTCGATGTTTTTCCATATACTAATACAAAGGAGGCGATATCATGATCGTTAGACCCTATTATTTGGATATACTAAAAACCTATCGGGATACTCCACTGGTAAAAATCCTTGCAGGAATCCGTCGATGTGGAAAATCGACCATTTTGGATATGCTGAAAGATGACTTGATTAGCAGCGGTATTTCGGCTGATCATATTATCCAACTGCGTTATACCTCAGAAGAATTGGACGACGACATGACTGCCAAGCAGATGTACCGTGATATAAAAGATAAAATGACGGACAATTTGCGATATTATCTTCTGCTGGATGAAGTACAAGAGATAAATGGATGGGAAAGAGCAGTCAATACTCTTTTGGAAGATTTCAATACTGACATTTATGTGACTGGCTCCAACTCCAAACTCATGTCCAGTGAGATTTCTACCTATCTGACAGGACGCTATATCTCTATTCCGGTCTTTACCTTATCCTTTTCCGAATATTTGGAATTCAAGAAAGGAAACGGACTTACGCCCAAAGAACTTCTGAACGAATATATCCGTATGGGCGGTTTTCCTATTGTTGCGCTTGGAAACTTTGACGAGTGTTCATCCTATCAGATTGTCGAGGGAATTTATAATTCCGTCATCACCCGCGATATCACCAAACGGCATAATATCACGAACTTCGATTTATTTAACCGTGTGGTGAAGTATGTTATTGAGAATGTCGGCAAAACTTTTTCTGCCAACGCCATCGTAAAGTTTATGAAAGGTGAGGGACGTACGCTATCGGTGGAAACCGTTTATAACTATCTGGAATGGCTGGAAAAAGCCTTTGTGATCTACCGTTGTCAGCGGTATGATATGCAGGGTAAAACCGTTCTTAAAACACAGGAAAAGTTCTATCTTGCAGATGCTTCGCTTAAATATTGTATGTTGGGTTTTAATCCAAAATCCATAGCCGCCATGCTGGAAAACATTGTGTACTTTGAGCTTCGGCGGAAGGGCTATGATGTTTACATTGGCAAAAATGCAGCCAAAGAAATTGACTTTGTTGCGGTGCGACGGAATGAACGACTCTATGTGCAGGTATGCCGCAATTTTCCAGAAGCGTCCGAACGGGAAGTTGCCAACCTGCTTGAAATTAAGGATCACTACCCGAAATATGTGGTGACACTGGACGAGCTGGCTGGCGGCAATATCAACGGAGTCAAGATCGTGCATTTAGTTGATTTCCTGTTGGCAGCAGATTATTAAAACAATCTGCTTATCCAGAACTGTTAGCACAGGTCGTCGTTTTGCCTACGCCGCCCTTCTGGTTTGCCAGACTGATAATTTGCGTATCCATGTTTTCTCCTTTCCGATGAATACAAAAAGGACGCTCGTTGTCGGAGCGTCCTACGTGTTTTTTTATCTCTAAGTTTTAGGTTGCGTTCGGCTGGCTGCGGTATTCTTTAAGGGATTTAGGTTCTGCTCCCTTCTTTATGTAAATCATATTTTATACCATTGCCTCCAAATCGAAAGAAGTCTCCGCTCCTACAACTTCCGGATCGTCTTCCCCAAGAACGTTTTTGATTTCATCAATCATTTTTCTTGCCTGTTTCAAGTCACTTCTCGATATGCATTCATAGAAAGCCGTCAATTTTTCCGCAACATAATCCGGTCTTTCAGGAACATCCATCACTGTTTTCAAAATAGAATTCGCGTCTTTACCGTATGTAGGCATTTCTGCTTTTCTTACTTGATGGTTTTCCAAAATAACAATCTCATCCTGAGGTACGGAAGAAATCACGCTGGGCGCATGTGTAGAAACAATAAACTGTACTTTCGGGAAAATCTTTTTTAGCGCACCGACAATATGACGCTGCCATGCCGGATGCAGGTGAAGATCAATTTCATCAATTAGAACAACGCCGCTTGTTTTTTCTGTTACCTTATCAAACAATTGAGGATTCAAAAGTGCCATTCTATACGCAATATCCGCAACCATGCTGAGCATATTCCGATATCCGTCGCTCATCTCACTCAGCGGATGAATTTCTTTTTTCCCGTTCGGAAGCGTATATGTAATTTCAATTTCTCCTGATTTCACGTCAAATGTGCAGCGGTCTGCTTTTCCCATTTCTCTTGTATTGTCAAAAGTATTGAAACATGCGAGAATTGCCCTTTTTACAGCTGACAATTCAGGTACTTCTTCGCCCCTTTGCAGTTCGATATACGTCATTTGCTCCAGCCATTTTCTCATGAGCTTCTCATTGTTCATCGAATCAAGGCAATCCAAATATCCTGTAAAGCGGCTGTTCAAATCCAACTTGGCGGGTTCGCGTTTTTCTTTCTTTTTTGCCCAAAGTCTTGCCGTAGAATAATACGCAAGAACCGGCAGTTCAACCGTTGTGTCTCCTGTTTTTACGCCATTCGCAAGTGCTTTGGCGATTTCGGTCAACTCAGCGGCATCGCCATAGGTCGTTGTGCCGCTTTCGGTATTCTTTGAACGTGACCATTCAATCTTTTTACCACAAAATTCGCCACAGCAATCAATCCGAGCAGGATACTGAGGTTGGCGTTCCAAGCGGCTGCCGATTTCATAGGTTTCAAATCGAACATCTGTTTTATCAATTCCTCTGGGTGAATCGCCTTTCATGCCAACAAAATAGCTCGCCAATCCAAGAGAAATACCGTCCAAAATAGTCGATTTACCACTTCCGTTATTGCCCACTAATATCGTAAAGCTGTCATTTAGTTCCAGCTCTAACTCTTTGAAGCAGCGATAATTGAACAGCTTTACTCGATTGATCTTCATGGCGATCTCCTCTTTATTTTCTCAGCATTTAGATTCAGCCTCGTCCCTTCATTATATGCAGAGTCCCTACAAAAATCAAGGCAGGTGCTTCATTTGCCGCTCTGTCAAAAAAATGCCCACATCCTGTGAGCGTTTCATCATTCGCTATTCACTTTCTGTTTCGCACAAAGATATACGCCTTTGATTCGGCGTTGATGGCATGAAATCCGTCTGCCGCCAGTTACTCCATCAGACTCGTCTTGGGAATCATGCAGCGCATCCGAATCAGGAAATGCTCCACCTTGTCTTTACTGCACCAGTTGAGAATTATCTGGTGTTTATAACTCGTCCTCCTTATCCAGTATCATTATCTGCATATATTTCTAAAAAATATATGCAGATAAATGGAATGGCTTCTTGCTTTTCTGCATATAAAACACTATAATCATGTGCAGAAAGGCTGGTGCTGTATGAGAAAATTTGATTACTCTTTTTTGAACAACGGTCTGCTTCCGGCAAACCTTGTAAACCTTACTTCCAACATTACCGCTTTGAAAACGATGGCGGGCGTGCGTAAAGATGAATATGCGCAAGTTTTTACGGAGCTTGAAGCAGTTGCAAAAGTACAGTCCATCAAAAGCTCTAATGCCATTGAAGGCATCGTAACCAGCGACGAGCGCATCGCCGCCATTGTCAATCAGAACAGCGCGCCGCTGAATCACAATGAAGCAGAGATTGCAGGGTATAGAGATGCTTTGAATGAAATCCACTTGGGCTATGAGCATATTGACTTCCGGCAAAGCGATATTCTGCGGCTACACGAAATGATGATGAGCTTTGCCGGCTATGAGTACGGCGGGCAGTATAAGACGGATGATAATGTGATTTTAGAAATCGACGCAGATGGAAATAGGCGTGTTCGTTTTCGTCCTACGTCTGCAAGTGAAACACCGAAAGCAATGGAGCAGCTGGAACTCGCCTATTTGGATGCTCGAAATGACGCAAATATCAATCAACTCCTTTTAATTCCTTGTGTAATTTTGGATTTTCTTTGTATCCATCCGTTCAGGGACGGCAACGGTAGAATGTCCCGTCTGCTTTCGCTGCTGCTGCTATATAAAAACGGCTTTGATGCCGGAAAATATGTTTCCTTCGAAGAACAAATTAACAACTATAAGGCATATTATTATGAAGCACTGCGGCAATCCTCGGCAGGATGGGAGAACAACGAGAACTCCTACTTTCCCTTTATCGAAAACTTCTTGTCCACACTCTATATGTGCTATAAGGAATTGGATAAGAGGTTTGCAGTGATACATGGTAAGAAGATTACGAAGAAAGCTCGCGTGGAAGCTACTGTTCTGAATAGCTTAACACCTCTTTCAAAAGCAGACGTTTGCAAAATTCTTCCCGATGTCAGCCCTACGACCATAGAAGTCGTTCTCGGCACAATGGTTAAAAACGGCTCTGTAAAACGAATTGGCATGGGACGGTTGACACGGTACATTAAAGCATAATTGAACACTTCATCATTCGCTATTCACTTTCTGTTTCGCACAAGGATATACGCCTTTGATTCAGCATTGATAGCATGAAACCCGTCCGCTGCCAGATACTCCATCAGACTCGTTTTGGGAATCATGCAGCGCATCCGAATCAGGAAATGCTCCACCTTGTTCTTATTGCACCAGTTGAGAATCGTCTGGTGCTTATAGCCCGTGATTTCCATCACCTGCGGAATCTCCAGCACATCGGGATATTCTTCAAGAACATGGCTCAGGGTTTTCTCCAACAGCCTGATCGTCGATTCAGAGTGGCAGCGTCCAGACATCCTTTCCGCGCCAATCTTCATTTTGCACAGAAGCGGATTCTCGTCACGGAAGTACAGGAAGTCAACAACATCCGTAATCTTGATGGAATACTTTCGGGTTTTCTTTCCCGTGCAGACGCTTGGAATCAATCCACTTTCCAAATACTTCTGTGCGGTTTTCTTGGACACCTTGCAGATTTTGTACAGCTGCTCCTTGGTGATGTATTCGGGGTACTCGTCCAGTACCCATTCATAGTCATTTCTATCATTCATTTTGCCTGTTACCTTTCTTCTCTTTTCTGGTCAACAGCGGGGGTAATCAGGCTGATTTATCTCTCTTTTTTCTCTCCTATGTGCCGTTTTCTCTCCTAAATCTCTCCAAAATGCCCATTTTTGAGCAAATTGGCATGATTCATTCGAACCCTTGACACACCTCGGTTTTTGACCGAAAACAGCCGAAAAATTGAGCTATTGTTCGTGTTTTTATCTTCTCTCAACTTCTCTGTTCTTCCTTTATTTTCCTCGAAATGGTGTTCAACCGACAAAACTCGAAATGCTGTGAGGGTAAAACCTCCTAGGGTTCGAATCCCTAACTCTCCGCCAGAAAAGAACGCTGATCTTGATACAAAGGTTAGCGTTTTTTCTTTGCCCGGAAAGCCTTACAGTACCAGGCTTTTTATAGTCCCCTGGATGCAAACGCATCCTGCCCTACTATGACAAGTGGGTGCAGGATGCGTTTTTCTTTGCTATTATTGGTATATTGAGTTACTTTGGCTGTCGAGTGGGTGCAAAATAAGCGGTAGCGATTGATTGCCGTTTAATTTTGTGCACCCAAGACGGCCGCCGTTTTATTGTTAGGTGCATGATAAAACAGCAGCCAGAATTAGACGTTATGTTTTTATAAACTATGAGGATGACCGCTGCCTTATATATCGATCTAGATATTTTGTACTTTTTTATTTATACAGGATCAGCGCAATCATTTCCACGGGTTCTTCACCATGACAAGCCAATCCATGCCCCTCGCCCGGCGCGCAATAAGCCACATCGCCCGGGCCAATCTCCACGATCGTGCCGTTGTCGTTGTAACGTCCCTTGCCGCTGAGGATGTAGTAGGTCTCGCTGTCGCCGTTGTGGATGTGGTAGCCGATCTCGCTGCCCGGATACACGGTCGTGTGGCCGAAAACGCGACCCTTCTGGCTCATCTCTTCCGGGCCATTGAGCAGACTGCGGACGGTGATCTCGCCGACGCCGTCAAACGGCGCGGGTTTGCGAACAGAAATCTTTTCTTTGCTTCTGCGGATCATCTGAAACACTCTCCTTTTTTGATTGATTTGATTGCCTTTTGTTGATGCTGCGTTTCCACTGGCTGATACGACCTGGAAGCCATTTTTTTCATTCGAAAACAATTACCGTCCCAGTTTCCCCATGTACCTATGACATGCGAGCTGCATAACCGCACCCGTAACGATCCATGAAGCCGGATAGACCAGCATCAGCATCAGATACGTCGGATTGAGCGGAAGGACATACAGTACCCACAGGATGCGGAAACAAACAGAGCCTATGACGGTCAGCACGGCAGGTGGTATGGAAACCCCGATTGCACGCATGCCTGCACTCCCGCTTTCGTGGAACGCACTCAGGCCTTCCAACAGACCGACATATCGCATACGAATCACAGCATAACCGATGATCCCCGCATCCGCAGTAAACAATCCGGCGAACATCGAAGCCTTCCAGGCAAACAACAGAGAAACCACGCTTGTAAACAGGAAACCATACAACAACGATCGGCGGTAAATGCGCCGACATTGTCTATAATCACCGGCACCATAGCTTCGGCTCAAGAAAGTCACACAGGCTTGCGAAAATGCCAGGGCAATGTTATACGTAATGTATTCAAACGTCAGGGCGGTAGAGGATCCGGCAATGGCAGACGCGCCGTATCCGTTGAGTGTAGACTGGATAAACAGGTTGGATAAAGAAAACAACATGCCCTGTATACCGGATGGCAGTCCAATCTTTACGATTTCGCCCACATACTGCATTTTCAAGCGAAGCTTTGTCACATCCAGCCGGATCGCTCCCTGCTCCCTCATCAGGATGCCCAGCAGCACAAATGCCGAAAATACATTTGACAATACCGTCGCAGTTGCTACACCAGCGACATCCATATGGAAAGCTACTACAAAAACGAGATTCAGAAGAACATTCAAAATCCCGGACGCAAAAAGCGTATACAGCGGGCGTTTGGAATCCCCAATACAACGCAGGATGGATGCGCAGAAATTATACAATGCAATAAATGGCAGCCCCAACAGATAGATACGAAAATACAGAATCGCACCGTCTGCGATCTCGCCGGGGGTATGCATCCAATCCATCAGCGCCTCGGACAGGAGCTGACCGCCCACCATGATTCCCAAACCAAACAGGATCGAGAACAGGATCGCGGTATGAACCGATTCTGAAATCTCTTCTTTCTCTTTTGCCCCGATCAAGCGGGCAATCAACACGTTCGGGCCTACAGAAAGACCGGTCAGCAGCATGACAAACAGGGAAACATTGGCTGCGTTGGCTCCGACTGCTGCCAGCGCAAGGCCACCAGCAAAGCGTCCTATCACCGCAACGTCCACAGAATTGAACAGCTGCTGTAGCATACCGCTCAATGCGATCGGAATAGCAAGCCGGATCAATCCGAGCGACAGAGAACCTTCATCTATTGCTTCATATGACTCTTTACACATCATTCTCCCCTTCAGTCGCGAAATAATCGGTCACACTGGAATATCCCAATTGTGAGATATGACAAACGAGATAAACATCACGTGCCCAGATATTTCAGTATCTCCTCGTGCGTCAACTCCGCAGTCGGCTTATGCAGGACGACATTGCCTTTTTCCAGAATATAGCAATCATCACTAACCGCCAAAGCGAATTTGACGCTCTGTTCTGCTACCAGAATAGAGACATTCATCTTCCTAAGCTGCGACACAATCTCAGCAAGCTGATCGACCACGATAGGCGCCAAGCCCTCAGTGATCTCATCCAGAAGAATCATGGTAGGATTCTGCATCAGGCCTCTGGCAACAGTCAGCATCTGCTGTTCACCACCGGAGAGCTTGTTGCCCATTGAGTTTTCGCGTTCCTTCAGACGCGGAAAGAGCTCATAGATCCTTTCAAGCGTCCACTTTTGCTCCCCATTCGGACCTTTTTTCCGGGCAATAAGCAGGTTTTCCTTGGTCGTCAGGTCACTGAAAATATGCCGTCCCTGCGGCACATAGGCGATGCCCGCCTGTGCGATCTGATAAGGAGACATGCCCACGAGTTCTTTGTCGCCGAAGCGAATGCTGCCTTCCGTTCTGGCATGGTTCTTCGGGTTCATGGCGCCGCAGATCGTCTTCATCGTTGTGCTTTTGCCTACGCCATTTCTGCCGAGGATACATGCTGAGCGTCCCTTCTCCACCGCAAGATCGACGCCGAAAAGAATATGGCTGCTGCCGTAATATGCATTCACGCCGTTGAGTGTCAGTATATTGCTCATCGCTCGTTTCCTCCGATATAGGCATCCTGCACGAAGCTGTTCTGCCGGACTTCCTCCGGCGTACCGGTCGCCAGATGATGACCGTTGTGCATGACGGAAATACGGTCAGCGTAATTGAATACGATCTCCATGTCATGTTCGATGAACATCACCGTCATGTGCTTTCTCTGTGCCAGGTCCCGAATCATCTTCATGATCTCATAGTCTTCCGCTCGCGCCACGCCAGCCGTCGGTTCATCCAGAATCAGAAGCCTCGGTTCCAACGCAAGTGTGATTGCAATCTCCAGACGACGCTGATCGCCGTAACTGAGCAGGGAAGCGGTTTCATCTGCCTTATCCGCAAGACCTACAGAGCGAAGCACCTCGATAGCTTCCTTTTTTAGAAAGTCCTTTTTCTTCGGTAAAAAGTCATATACACGTCCTGCCCGCTTCACCAACGCGATCCGGACATTCTCAAACGCTTTGAGTTCTCCGAAAAGCTTGGAGATCTGAAAACATTTGCACATGCCCCGATTCGCAATCTCGTGTGCAGGCAGTACGGAAATATCCTCATCGCAGAAGACAACTTTGCCGGAGGAAGGGATCGTCCGTCTGCAGACTAGATCCATTAGTGTGGATTTCCCCGCGCCGTTCGATCCAATGATCGCATGCATTTCGCCATCCAGTATATCCAGCGACACGTCATCGACGGCGCGGATCGCGCCAAAGTTTTTCGAAATATGCTCGATTCTCAAAATGATCCCGCCATTCATTCTGCACCCTCCTCCCTTCTGTAACGCTCTTTCAGAGTAGCCACCAAAGAGACCAGTCCCTTCTGTAGCAGATAGACCGTCAGCAGGATCATCAGACCCATGAGCCCCTCATAATAAGGGAACACCGTTGAAATGTAATTGTAGATAAACGGAATGATGAACGCACCAATGATCGGGCCGGCAAAGTATGTGCTTCCGCCAAGAACACACATGATGACTGCCTGGAAAGAAAGAGACGTATCCAGCGAAGCCGTATATGCACCGGCGTTCCTGAAAGCATACAGTATGCCTGCGATTGCTGCAAACATACAGCTGACCGTAAAGATCACAAGCCGCAGACGATTGGTATGGATCCCCAGGAAGGTCAAGCGTTCCTCATTCTCTCGGACTCCCTGCATAAGCATGCCAAACGGCGACTGAACAATCAGGTAGATCGCCACGCAGCAAAGCAGGCAGACCGTCCAGATAATGGCATAGATCGTCCGGTAACCGGTCAGGAATTCTGGCAGCGCCTGATAGGTCACGCCGACTGTCGATCCAGCCCAGACCCACTTGCCCACAGCTGTCAACGCTGCCAGCGCAATACCATAGCTGAGGAAGGTGAACGCTTCCATGCTGTTCTTCAGGCAGATGATGCCAACGAATACAGTGAGAACAAAACAGATGAGGAGTGTCATCAGTAACGCAGGAATCAGTGCTATACCATAATGCGACATGATCAGTACAAGCACATAACCGCCCATACCGAAAAACAGCGAGTGTCCTAGACTGACCATACCGCTGTAACCATACTGAAGATTAAACGAAAGCGCAAAGAGCGTCATCACGACGATGCGCCCCAGGATCGCCGTAACGCTTTCCGATGACAGCACGCCGACCGCGCCGTAAATACCGAATACAAGCAGCATGAAGAGAAGCGATTTATCGATCTTTTTCATTTGTTATCTCTCCTTCTTCACAAAAAGTCCTTTGGGGGAAATCAACATGACAATGATCATGACCAGCGTGGGCACGAGATTATACCAGGTCGGCGTATAAATCGCCGCAAAGGAACTGATGATGCCGAGCAGTACAGCCGCGGGCAGACAACCGTTGATGTTGTTCATACCGCCGATCATCAGCACCGGGAAAACATTGTTGAACACCGAAAGGCCCGTCTTGGGCGTCAGACCGGAAAGCGGTGCATTGAGTGCACCCGCCAGACCACCCAGACCGATGCCCAGCATAAACATGATAGTATACAAGCGATCCACGTTGATGCCCAGATGCTCAACCATGCTCTTGTCGTTGATAATGGCCCTGAAGCACACACCCAGCATGGTTTTTTTGAAGAGAACCGCAAAGGCAATGCCCACCAGCGCTGCGATAGCGATGATAAACAGATAATAATATGGGAAGACGATCTTGGTAAACGGGATCATCACAGCACCAGAAAGGAATTTCGGCAGACCGGTCGCCTTGACCTTATTGCCCCATACCATGATCATGCTGTCACAGATGATGTAGCTGGCTCCCATTGTGATCAGCAATGAAAAGATCATATCCTTGCCAAAAACAGGGCGGAGCAAACGCTCCAGCACACCGCCCAGCAACGCGGTAACCACAAATCCGCCCAGCAGTGCCAGTCCGAACGGCAGACCCATGGCGGTAAAGATCTGATTGCAGACATAGGCGCCCAGGATATAGAACGCACCCTGTCCGAAATTGATGATGCCCATGCCGCTGATAATCAGGCTCATGCCGGCTGCCATCAGATAGGTCAGCATGCCGCTGGATAAGCCGATCACAAGGGTCAGGGCAAAACGAGATAGCGTCATAATACCTCCACAAAAAAGGGGATCTGCAGGATCCTGCAGACCCCCTAAAAGAGCCGTCTAAGAATGTGTTAATCAGATTTCAAATGTACGTCTGTTATAGCCTGAATCGATCAGAAGCGGTCATTGACACCCAACTTCTGGGCATACTCGGCCATCTCCTCCTGCGTCGGCAGGCACTCCTCAGCGGTGTAGGTCTTATAGGAAGGGGAGATCGGCTCGACCCAACCCTCAACCTTCTCAGTCGTACCGTAGTAGACATTGAAGGTCAGCTGGTTGTCCAGATCGCGGAACTCATGGACGCCGGTGCTGTCGGTCCAGGAAATGTTCTTGATATACTGAGTCAGAACTTCGCTGTCGGTGTAGTCGGCACCGGCGGCAGCGCAGTCAGCAATGCCCAGCAGGGCCGCCTTCATGCAGCGATAGCAGCTCAGACCCCAGTCAGACGGTCCGATGAAGCCGTTTTCCTTCGCCAGCTCCGTGTTCATGTAGGAATCATAGAACAGCTGAGTCTCCTCATCCATGGCATCCTTGTCCCAGTACGGGAGAAGGAAGATGCCATGGGTCTTGCCATACGGGAACGCATTGGCCTCGACGAGCGGCGTGTTGGAAGCGGAGTCAACGACGAAATCGTTGTATACATCGCTGACCGCGAAGAGGTTGAACATGGAAGCCTGCTGCACCCAGCCGACAAAGGACGGGCCGCCGCCCTGCTGCATGACCATGTCCGGACTGGTGGCCGCAACAGAAGCGATGATGTTGGAGAACTCAGAATCGGACTCGACGACGCGATAGCTTGCCAGCAGCTCAAACTTCGGATCGATCTTCTGGCCTTCCAGCAGGAACAGATTCTCCGCGTCAATAGTAGCCGCACCATCGGTACCGCAGAAGACGAAGTTCTTCTTGCCCTCATCTTGTACGGCAGCCTTCGCCAGGACCTTTGCAAAGGACCAGGCATTCAGGCCGCAGTTAAAGGCGTAATCAGACCAGTTCTTGATGGTAACCTCGGTAGAGGTATTGGGCATCATCATGACCGGGAAATGATTCGTCAGCGCCCACTGGCCGGCAGCCGGGGCCATATCATCGCCATAAGCGAAGACGATGGCAACACAGCCGTCGTTTTTGGCATCGGTGCAACGCTGTCCGATCATGGATGCGTCGTTCTCCGGATCATAGACCTTGATCTCGATCTGCTTGCCATCAATGCCGCCAGCAGCATTAACCTGCCCCGCCGCGACTTCCCAGCCGTTCATGAAGTAACCCAGAATGGAAGCTCTCGCAGCCGCGGAGCCATACGCAATAACACCGATCTTGATGGTCTCAGCACTGTCGGCAGCCGCTAGAGACATCGAGAGAACCATAGCAAGAACCAGAAGAAGACTAAACAGTTTTTTCATGGTAATCCTCCTTAAAAGTAAGCTTTCAAGGCATTTTCATAGAACAGCTTATTCTTGGACTGTTCACTGAGCCCCGAATGTTTTTCGAACATATCCATCATCTCGCGATAGGTTGCGGAATTCAGTGAACCAGGAATATCCGATCCCCAGATCACCTTGTCGTCTCCGTATCGATCGATAAATCGGTTCAGCATATCCAGCGATCCAGGGAACGGGTATTCCTCTCCCAAGAACAGATCACACATTGCCGCCAGATCTACCCACACATTGTCATACGATGCAAGCGCGCACATTCTCTCCCACTCGGCTCTTTTTTTCCCATCATTGAGATAATCAGGCATAGCAAAACACAGATGACAAATCACAAAACGCAATTTGGGATGCGTTTCGATCGCTTTTTTCAGTGCATCGACCTGATAGCCGTTACCAAAGACCGGGCTGGGATCTACTGCGACAGTGATACCCAGCTTTTCGGCTTCGTCAAACAGCTTCATGACATCCGCACCGTCAAAACGCATCTCCGGATAAGCACGGGGATGACTGAAGCCCTGAACCGTACTCATCTCGAATTTGAGGATCGTCAGCCCGCGCTTATGCCAGAAGCGCATCTGAGCAACAGAATCCTCATCGCGAGGATCAATGACCATGGCTCCTTTCAGCTTGTCCGGGTACTTCGCAACAGCCTCGGCCACTTCCTCATTGATTCTGAATGTGAAAGACTGAAGGATAACTGCCTTCTCAATGCCAAACTGCCCGATCGTTGCTAGTAGCGCCTCAGCACTGAAGCTCGTGCTCTCAAAATAGGGCGGCACACGCCGGCAGGTTTCCCCGTTTTCGTATACGAAAATTCCGAATTTTTCTGCTTTTGTTTTAAGTGCGCTATCCGTTCTCCCGAGCATCGTCTCTGGAAGAATGTGAACATGCGCATCGATCGCTTTTCTCATTCCTGTCCTGCCCCGCTTTCATACGCAAAGATTTTGAAACATTTCTTTTGTATCCGTTCGTCCTTTTCCTATCTTAATAGAGCATTTCCGGCAGGAAATACGCAATCTGTGGGAAGAAGATTAACAGCAGCAGCGCTACAATAATCGTCACGATGAACGGCGTGACCTCTTTGATCAGTTCACCTATGCTGACATCCGCCATTTCGGCACCGACATATAGAAGTTGTCCGACCGGAGGGGTAATCATGCCCAACGAGCATGCGATCATGGCGAAGACGCAGAACGCCGTGATGTCATAACCGGCAGCGACCGCCAGCACCGACAGGATCGGCGTGACCACATACAGCATGACCATATGGGACATGAAACAGCCACCGATGAGCAAGATCGCCAGCACGACCAGCATCATCACCACTGGATACGGCACCAGCGGCTCCATATACTGACGCAGCAGCGTACGCAGTCCTAGCGAGGCAACGATCCAGTTGAAAATACCGCAGGCACCCTGAATGCTGAGCATCTTGCCGGTCGTCTTTGCCGCTTCAACAGCACATTCGCCGATATCCCGAAGCGACAGCTCTTTGTAGACGAACACACCGACGATCACGCAGTAGAAGCACATCCCCGCCCCGACCTCGTCTACCGTACCGACACCGAAACTCAAGCACAGCACGACCAGAACTGGCATGATCAGGGAGAAGAACGTTTCCCGAAGCACTTTAAAAAGATAACCAAATCCCTTCCATTCGCCTTTGGGATAATTACGCTTATTGCAGATGTATACCGACCAGACCGCCATACAGATTGCCATCAGAATACCTGGCACCAGACCGCCCATCAGGACCTTTTTAACATTCGCTCCCACATAAATAGCCAGCAGAACCAGTCCCGTGGAAGGCGGAATGACCGGACCGATATTGGAAGATGCCAGCGTAATTGCCGAAGCATATGC
>UMCH01084374.1_pt1 | contig 20307 bp, 17 predicted proteins | sample 1964201 | NCBI WGS metagenome assembly UMCH01 (sample SAMEA4835965, study PRJEB28245) | human gut metagenome | biome: gut microbiome; material: fecal sample | place: Denmark | collected 2008 | reverse complement strand
CCCACCTATGAGCAAGCTCATGTGGGTTTAGACCTTTTGCCCCTGGTATCATCATAATATAACTATACTGACTTGTAAAAGCCTTGTCAATCTGATAAAATTCATTCGCGCACTTCTTTTAACTGTTGCTGTCAGATATATTCTGGCCAACATAAAAAATGTGTAAAAATAAAGTAGAAATGAGGATAAATATGAAGAATTTTAAAAGATTAACTGCTTTAGTCCTTGCAGTGCTCATGCTTATATCAACTGTAGCATGTGGCAGTTCTGCTGCAAACGACAGTACTACACAGGCTGCTTCAACATCAGCCTTTGATGTCATGTCACAATTCAACGAGGTAAGCACAAGCTACCCTCTTACTGTTACCGACCAGGCAGGACGAACAGTAACTTTTGAAAAAGCACCTGAAAAGATTGCTTCATCTTACTATATCTCTACAAGTCTTCTCCTTGCACTTGGATTAAAGGATAAGCTTGTGGGAATCGAAGCTAAGGCTAATACACGAAACATCTATAAGCTTGCAGCTCCATCCATTGTAAGTCTCCCTAATATGGGAACAGCTAAGGAATTCAACACAGAAGCCTGTGTTGCAGCAGCACCTGATGTTGTATTCCTTCCTATGAAGTTAAAAAAAGCTGCAGATACACTTGAAGGTCTTGGTATCAAGGCTGTTGTTGTTAATCCTGAGGATGCAACGCTCCTTAAGGAATGTATAACACTTGTTGGTAAAATAACTAACACAATCGGACGCTCTGATGCACTTAACAATTCTATCGATACATTTTTAGCTGATAATAAAGCCAAGCTTGCAGGTGAGAGCACTCCTTTAGTATATCTTGCGGGCAACAGCTCTGTTCTTTCAACAGCCGGAAGCAAGATGTATCAGAACACATTACTTAGCAATGCAGGCGGAAAGAATGCAGCCTCTGAGCTTACAGATACTTACTGGGCAAATATTTCATATGAACAGCTTCTTGCCTGGAACCCTGATTACATTATAATAGCTGCCGATGCAACTTACTCAGTAGATGACGTTATAAATGATGCTAATCTTGCAGACTGCAATGCTGTTAAGAATAAAAAGGTTGTAAAACTTCCTGGTGATATAGAAGCATGGGATTCACCTGTACCAGCAAGCTTCTTAGGAAGCATATATATTGCCTCTGTTCTTCACCCAGAAAAGGTTACTAATGATTTCTATGAAGAATGTGTAACTAAATTCTATGAAAGCTTTTATGGATTCACACCTGCTAAATAAGGATGATTTATGTTCAAAAATACTTCTAATTACCGGAACAAAATTATACTTTTATCAGTCATACAGGTACTGCTTCTTCTGGCGGTACTTGTATGGTCTGTCATTACCGGACAGTATCCACTCACATTAAAGAGCTTACTGTCTGGTGATACTATGTCTATTATGGTCTTTAAAAGGCTCAGGCTTCCCCGCGCCCTTATGGGTGTTATAGGTGGTTTTGGGCTTTCAATATCAGGTTATATATATCAGCTTATATTTAAAAACCCTCTGGCTTCTCCCGATATCGTTGGCGTTTCCTCCGGTGCAAGTGCCGGTGCTGCTCTTGCAATAGTCGCAGTTTCTGCTTCTGTTCCAGTCATCTCCATATCTGCTTTTATCGGAGCTGTTACAGCACTCATAATAACTCTGCTTACGGCTTATCTTGTCCCTGGCAGAAACAGTTATACAATCGTGCTTGCCGGTATAGCTATTCATTCTGTGGCACAGACTATACTTATGTTTCTAAAGCTTGCTGCAGATCCCGAAAAACAGCTTGCTTCAATCGAATACTGGATTATGGGAAGCCTTAATGGTATTTCAAGGGACAGCCTTGCTATTCCCTTCTTCACAACACTTGCCGGATTTATTGTAATAGCTTTGTTATACCGACAGGTTCTCATTCTCTCTACAAGCGAAGAGGAAGCTGTATCGCTAGGTGTAAATGTGACAATTCTGCGTTTTATCATATTAATGCTTGCTACATTAGTAGTATCATCAATAATATGTGTTACGGGGCTTATAAGCTTTATCGGACTTATCGCACCTCATATTGCCAGACTTCTTACAAAGCGTAATGACATATTTACATACATAACAAGTGGCTTCACAGGAGCTATTTTACTGACACTTGCTGATATACTGGCAAGAAGTGTATCCCCATCAGAGCTGCCAGTCAGTATATTTACCTCACTTCTTGGTGCTCCACTGCTTATCATTCTGCTTATCAGAGCTAATAAAAAGGAGGCGTTATGATGTCCGATTTATTCAATAATACATTTTCCGCAGACGGAATATCAGTATATTACGGCAGCACCTGTGCGGTTGATAACGTAAGCTTTGACCTTATGCCTGGACAGCTTAATGCTGTTATTGGCAATAACGGCTGTGGTAAAACCTCTCTTATTAAGGCCATCATGGGACTTATAAAACACAACGGAAAATGTCAGCTTAATGAACACTTACTTGAAAACCTCTCTGTTAAAAAAAAGGCACAGCTCATAAGCTACATTCCCCAAAGAAACAATCTTACTATAAGCATGACCGTCAGGGATGTATGTCTGCTTGGCTTCAATCCTCATATGCACATACTTGGAGGCTACACCACAGATATGCTCAGGCGTGTGGATAAAGCTATTGATATGGTTGGACTTAAGGGTTTATACGAATCAGACTTCTTAGCTTTAAGCGAAGGGCAGAAGCAGTTATGTATTCTGGCACGCACCATAATAGAGGCTTCCCCACTGCTTCTTCTCGATGAACCGGATAGTGCACTTGATTTTTCTAACCGTCATCTTCTTATGCAGCACATAAGAAGTATTGTATCCGATGGCAGATGCGCCCTAATGTGTATTCACAGCCCTGAGCTTGCTTTAGAATACTGCGATAATATACTTCTTATGAAGTCTGGGACAATCCTTAGCACCATTAATACACATACAGACTCTCTTGATATTATTAATGAAAAGATGTCTCTTATATATGATAATATTAATGTCATTGAATGTACTGACATTAACCATAAAACCCACCGCGTAGTTGTGGCATTATAGACCTATACCTATACTGCGTATAAATGTTTATTCACACCAGACACACATACGTTATAAAATCATTTAGTGAAACGAGGTGACTTATTTATTCTATGGATAATTGTTATTTAGATGCTTTGGCTGTAATTACATTTTTTAAGATGTCAGATAAAAAACATCTTTTTATTACGGGAGACCGGGGAAGTGGCAAATCATATCTGTTAAACAACATTTTAAACCTGACTAAAGAAACTACGGATATGTCTGATTTTTTCAATTATCTGCTAAGCCGCAGAACAGACACACCAGAAGTTGTTATTAAATCTAATCTTATAGATGATGGAAAAGAATATGTGATTGGCAGACCACGTACACTCACTCCTGTTTCCCCTAAAAAAGGCAACAACATGACCTCCGTAGAGGATGGCTTTATTAACTGCGCCTGTCCTGCCATTATGAAGCATCTTATGACCTCTGCTGATAGTGTATTTGTTATTGACGAGCTTGGTTATCTGGAAAGCTCCTGTATCCCTTTTCAGGAGAACATTAAAAGTCTTCTTGATAACTCACGCGTATTAGCGGTCATCAGAAAACAATCCACAGAATTTCTTGACAGTATTAAAAGCAGATCTGATGTACTTTTAATCGATATTGATAATACCTTCAGCTCTATTTCATGCATTATTATGGCCTCTGGTATGTCAAAAAGATTCGGTACAAATAAGCTTTTAGCCTCCTTCAACAACAACACTCTCTTTGAAAATGCAATAAATATAAGTCGTTTCGCAGACTTTTATGAAACGCTTGCCGTAACCAGACATGATGAGCTTGTACAGATATGTGAACAGAAACATATACATTGTATAAAACACAGTATGCCTTACAGAAATGATATGGTACGCCTTGGTGTTTCCCATATTCTAAATGAAGCCTGCTGCCAGAAAAACAACTGCACCCAAGGGATATTATTTCTTCCATCAGACCAGCCGCTTATCACTAAGACAAGCCTTCAGCTGCTGTGCCTTTTATTTATTTACTACAACAGCAGTTATTTTGCTTGTAACAGCACAGATAAATCCAGCAATGCCAATAATAATTATTTCAATAATAATAGTAAGATATGCCGTCTTGCTTTTAATGGAACTCCTGGTTCTCCTGTAATATTCCCAGCCAGATATTATGATGAACTGATGAATCTTCCACAGGGCAAGGGTGGCGGTTTTATTGCAAAAAAATATCCTGCACAGGTTGTTTTAGTTCCTGCACAGGATGAATATGAATTATATGATATTGATACTCCTGATGACCTTATTCGTCTTTCCCGGTATCTTCGCTAATTGCTGTACCTTATTTAGTTACAGCCTTTTCCTTTATTGTTGCTGCTTCTTCTGAAACAACTTCTTTAACCGTTTCCTCAGCTTTATCCTTAGGAAGAATTATGTTAAGTAATATTGCTACAAATGCTGCTGGAACAATACCAGACTCACCAAACATAAGCTGTACTGCCTGTGGTGTATGTGCAAGGATTGCAGGGCTTACACCCATACCATAGCCTACACCAAGTGCAACCGATACAATAGAAAGCCTTCTTGCATCAAGCGGCTCCTTAGTGATAAGCTGGATACCACTTACAATAATTGATGAGAACATCATAACTGCCGCACCACCAAGTACTGACTGTGGCATGATTGATATTAATGCTCCAAGCTTAGGAATAAGACCACATAATATAAGGAATACAGCACCAGATGCAAGTGCAATTCTGTTAACAACCTTAGTCATTGCAACAAGGCCAACATTCTGGCTGAATGATGTATTAGGAAGCACACCGAAAAGTGCTGCAAGCGATGAACCTAAACCATCACACATAACTCCGCCTGAAAGTTCTTTATCTGTCGCTTCTCTTCCTACTCCACCGACCATAACACCTGATATATCTCCAACAGTTTCTACTGCTGTTACAACAAACATAACAAGCACAGGAAGTATTGCTCTTAAGTCAAACACTGGCTTAACTGGCATGAACTTAGGAATCGCAATCCACTTAGCTTCTGCAACCTTATTCCAGTTAAGTACCCATGACTTAGTATATTCAACTCCCTCAGCATTAACTGCTGTATGTGGAAGCACACAGCCCATAATAGCTGCTACAATATAACCAACTATAATTCCAATCAGTATAGATGATGAACTAAGATATCCCTTTGTCCAGTGCTTAACGAATAATATAACAATAAGCACAACAAACGCCAGAAACAGATTCTCTAATGAGCCAAAGTCTTTAGCCCCGTTTCCACCACCGAATGAATTGATACCAACAGAAATAAGTGACAGTCCAATAGAAAGCACAACAGTTCCTGTTACAACTGATGGGAAAAATCTTCTTAAAGGCTTAATAAATGCACCAAGCACAGTTTCAAAAAGACCACCTATAATGGATGCTCCCATAATTGCACCATAGGCTAATACTCCGCCTCCCATAACCTTTGTTATACTGCTGAATACTCCGATAAATCCAGAGCTTGTACCCATAATAATAGGCACCTTGCCTCCAACAGGTCCAATTGAAAACAACTGTATAAGTGTTACAATACCAGCTATAATCATAGCATTCTGTAAAAGTGCAACCTGAATAGATGCATACTCACTTCCTGCTCCAATACCACAGGCTCCTGTAATAATAAGCAACGGTGTAAGATTTCCTACAAACATCGCCATAACGTGCTGAAGTCCAAGTGGTATCGCCTGTTTTAATGAAAGCTTTCCATTAAAATCATATGCCTCCGGCATAAGTTCTTTTATTTTTTTCATATATCCTCCGGTATATTAACCATAATCTATCTGTTATTAATCTCATATGAAGAAGGTCTAGGGAAAATCATTATTCAAGTACTGATTTTCCTTAGACCTTCCTTCTGTATGACCTACGCTTATTATCTCTGCACATCAAATGAAGCATTATTCATAAGTCGCTTAATCTGGTCAACGCTTGTGATGTTAGTATCGCCGCGGATAGCGTGCTTCATTACTGAAGAAGCTACTGCGAAATTGACGATATCTTCGTGCTTCCAGTCATTCTGCATAAGAGCATAGATAAGACCAGAAGAGAATGCATCTCCACCACCAACACGGTCAACAATCTCAAAATTGAGTGTCTTGCTTTCGTAAGTCTTTCCGTCAGCATAGTAGAAAGCCTTAAGAGAGTTATTACTTCCTGAATGAACATAACGTACTGTTCTTGCAATTGCTTTCATATGGTACTGCTCATCAATAGCCTTGAATACTCTGTCCATATCCTCAAATGATGGATCCATAGTAAGGCCGTCCTTAACATCTGTACCATCTGCATTGTATACATGGATAGGCTCAATACCTATAAGTACATCTACATATGGAAGATATCTGCTGAGTACATCCCTTGCTGTTTCAAAAGACCATAATGTACTTCTGAAATTAGGATCAAAGCTTACCGTAAGTCCAAGCTTCTTAGCTGCCTTGATAGCCTTATCTATAAGACGACGGCAGTTATATGAAAGAGCTGGTGTGATGCCACTTAAATGTAACCAGTCATAATCCTTTAAGATGTTCTCAAAATCTACATCCTTATAATCATATTCAGCAAATGCTGAGCTTCCTCTATCATATATTACCTGTGAAGGTCTTACTGAAACACCTTCTTCAAGGTAATAAAGTCCCATTCTTCCGTCAGACTTGATAATGTGCTTAGTGTGTACATCATTAGCCTTAAGGTAGTTGATACAAGACTTACCAAGGTCTGTGTTAGGTAATACTGTAAAAAATGTTGAATCTACACCAAGGTTAGCGAGTGAAACTGCTACGTTGGCTTCTGCTCCACCATAGTTAACTATGAAATTGTGGGTTGTAACTATCTTCTCATAGTTAGGTGGTGACAATCTTAACATCAATTCGCCAATTGCTATGAACTTCATACGTGCCTCCATCTATCATTAAACTTTAAACCTGATATTAAGTAATATTTTATGGCAATAATCTGTACTTTTATTGCTCTATATTGTCAAAATAATACTCCATTTAATGATACTACTTATCCTATAAAATTGCAAATTGTATTTAACGCATTAACTCACAAATACCGCAGTATTTTGTTGCATTAACACACCATTTCATTGTATAATTAAAAATATTTTGAAGCGAGGAAAGTAATACCTATGGACATTTACGAATCATTGAACTCTATTTTAGTAACTTTATTCAATGATATAATGAACATTGAAGAAAAGGCTTTAATTACAGATGAATTTTCTGACATCACAGTTACTGATATGCACATAATTGAAGCTATCGGAATTAAAGAGCCACGCACTATGGGAACAATATCCAAGGCCTTAGGCGTGACTATGGGAACTCTTACAGTCGGCATTAACGGACTTGTTAAAAAGGGATATGTAATAAGGACAAGAAGTGAAGAAGACCGCCGTGTCGTATATGCTTCCCTCACACCAAAGGGTAATGCGGCATACACTCACCATATGAAATTTCATCAGGATATGATTAAACATATTACTGACGATTTAAGCGAAGATGAAGCAGCTGTACTTATTAAGACATTTACAAGGCTTGAAGATTATTTTAAAAGCATATCATAGCATTTATAATGTCTATGTAATTATATTAACATATAGCTATGCTGTCTAACAGCGTAACCTATAACACACTGACTGCATAGTAAAATCCCCACAGATATGAACTTCTGTGGGGATTTTTTGAAAGATTATTAATCTTTCCGCCGACCTGGCCGGCATAATTTATATATGAGAGTTTTGGAAAAGTAAGCTTATTTAGTTAATTCAGCTGTCTTATATATAAATGTTACTGAATTGTCCTTACCATCTGATTTACCAAGGAATGTGTTGTAATTCTGACCAAGCTTGATTACTTCCTTGATTGTATCTACTGCTGTATCAGCATCATCTCCAACAAGACTTGTAATAGCCTTAATACCTGTCTCATTGAATTCTGCCATACCATCTTTAAGTGTTATAGCACCATCATTAAGCTGTGTTACGCCATCTGCTAAAGTTACAGAAGATGACTTAAGTGTTGATGTTCCATCAGCAAGCTGTGTAGAACCACTTCTTAAAGCTTCATTGTTAGAATTAAGTGTGCTGAAACCACCAGCTATCTGTTCAATACCACCGTTAAGTGCATCATTATTGTCGTTAAGCTGTGCAAGTCCTGCACTTATCTGTGCTATACCACCATTAAGTGTATCATTGTTATCGCTAAGCTGTGCAAGTCCTGCGCTTATCTGTGCTATACCACCATTAAGTGTATCATTGTTACCACTAAGCTGTGCAAGTCCTGCATTAAGCTGTGATGCACCTGCGTTAAGTGTATCGTTATTCTTAACAAGTTCACCAAGTCCGTCTGTTAATGACTGGCTTCCTTCTGTAAGCTGCTTTAATGCTGCATTAATAGTTTCATTATTGCTAAGATTGCTAACAACTGCATCTAATGCACTTGAAGCCCCTATATTACCAGCAGCCTTAATAAGTAGTCCTAACTGGTTAACATATACATAATCCTTTGAACCAGCCTGTGATACCTGTGGAGAATATGGCTTACCGCTTGTCATAGCTTCTGTATATGTCTCTGTTATTATATTAGTTGTATAAGCTGTAAGATACTTTACAAAATAAACTGATATATCTGTTGCTGCCTCACTACTGCTCTTCTTACCCAGATCACTAAGGTCTGTTGCTATAGTTACATCACTAAGACCTAATGCTGTTCCTAATTTCTGTAAATCAGCTGCCTGCTCCATAACAGTCTTTCCTGTTGAGTCTGCTACAGAATTCATCTTATAAGCTGTTGAATTAGCTGCAAGTTCCTTAACAACATTTCCAATAAGTGCTGTCTTAATGCTCTTTATTCCTTCATTTAATTGTGAAGCTCCTGCCTCTGCACTAGCAACACCATCTGTATAAGCCTTTAAACCTGTCTGTAATGAAACTGCACCTGCTGCCGCACTGGCAACACCGCCTGTATATGTTGAAAGACCACTCTGTAATGTGCCTGAACCTGCATTAAGTGCTCCTACACCATCAGTATAAGTCTTTAAACCTGACTGTAACTGTCCTGCACCTGCACCAAGCTGGTTAGCTCCTGCTGTGTATGCACTGATACCATCCTTAAGCTGTCCTGCACCTGCTGCCAGAGCTGTAGCACCATCTGTATAAGCATAGATACCATCTTTAAGCTGGCTTGCACCATCATTTAACTGGTTCACGCCATCTGTAAGTGCTGGAATACTGTCAGAAAGTGTCTGTGTACCATTCTGGAGAGTAACTGTTCCATCTGTAAGCTGGTCAGCTGCTGACTGAAGCTCATTCATCTTATCTTCAAGCTTAGCAAGTGAGAAATCATCTGTATCTATATCATTAAGTGTGCTTGTTGTAGCAACTGACATAGACATATCAAGCTCGAAATCCTCTACATCTGCTGATATTTCAAAGTATTCTGGAATATCCATATCAAGGCTTTCACCATCAAACTTAAGGTTTAAAGTATCCTTTAAGCCTGGCATAGCCATACCAAGTGCAATGATATTATCGCCAACCTTGCTTACCTTGCCGTTAGTAACTTCTACATTACTGAACTTATCTGTTGGAAGAAGTGTTCCTGTAATCATAGTAAATGGAACATAAGCTGTCTGTGACTTTCCATTAACTGTTATATTCTTCTTCTCATTGTTAGTATAGTCATATCTGATAGTAACCTTACCACTCTTGCCAATCATATCTTCTGGCTTAGTTTCAACACCATTTAACTTGTAAGTAACCTTTATTGAAACAGGAGCAGTCTTATCAGATGTGCTCTGGTTAGTTGTTGTTTCGCCCTTAGAATCAGTAACCTTTTCTGTTACAAGAACGTGATCCTGAGTTCCGTCTGCCTTATCAAATACATATACCATCTCGTCTCTTGTATTTGTCTTTAATGTACTTGTATTTGATATTGAAAGCTCGTTCTTAATAGCATTTGTTATAATATTCTCTGTATTAGAAGCAGCCTCACTGCTTATTGCAACCTCACTGCCTGTCTGATTATATGCTGTGCTAGTGCCACAGCCTGTAAGTGTTGAAGCAATAAGAACAACACTTAATAATACTGAACTATATTTAAATAAAGTCTTCTTAACCATAACTATTCCTCCATTTTCTTACTTCCTGATATATTCTTATATCTGTTACGGCATATACACCTTTGACCCGTTCATACATCTTTCTGATTACATATCCTGATTCTTCTTAGGCTTAAATCCTATACTTGTATTGATAATGAGCTTATCACATAATACAAACAATGATGGAAGTATGAAGATAACTACGAACATACTTATAATTGCACCACGCGCCATAAGTGTACAAAGCGAACCAATCATATCAACTGAAGCTATACATCCAACACCAAATGTTGCGGCAAAGAAACCAAGCGCACTAACAATAATTGATGGTATTGATGTTGAAAGAGCTATCTGGATTGCTTCCTTCTTAGCGTATCCCTGGCTTCTTTCCTTCTTATATCTTGTTGTCATAAGAATAGCATAATCGACTGTTGCACCAAGCTGGATAGTACCGATAACTACTGATGCAATAAATGGTATCTGTGTATGCGTAAAATATGGAATACCCATATTAACAAAGATAGCAAATTCGATTGCTGAAACAAGTATAATTGGAAGCGATATTGATTTAAGTACGAACAGGATAATAACAAATATAGCTACTATTGATACCGCACTGACTGTCTTAAAGTCCTTATCTGTTATAGTGATAAGATCCTTGGTACAAGGAGCTTCACCAACTACCATTGCCTTAGAATCGTAAGACTTTACAATATCATTCACCTTACTAATCTGATTGTTAATTTCATCTGATGCTATTTTGTAATCTGTAGCAATCATCATTATCTGATAATCTTCACCCTTAAGCTCTGATACTGTCTTAGCCGGTAAGAATTCCTGTGGAATACCAGACTTAAGTGCTGTGTCAAGTCCGAGTGCGAACTGTACACCGTCTACATCACCTAACTTATCAAGCATTTCGTTAGCTGTATCTGTAGACATACTAGAGTCAGCAAGTATCATATAGATTGAATTCATATCAAAGTTTTCTTCCAGCTTCTTATTAGCCTGTGAGCAGGCAAGGTCATCTGGAAGTGTATCAGACAAATCATAATATACTGATGTATGATTCTGTCCATATATAGCAGGTCCTAATAATACAACAAAGACAATTACAAATATCCATGAGTGGTTTACTATAAATGTAGCAAGCTTATCGAAGTTTGGCATAATCTCACAATGCATTGTCTTCTCTAATGCCCTGTCAAATGTAAGTATCAATGATGGAAGGATTGTTACACAACCGATAACACCGAATACAACACCCTTTGCCATAACGATACCAAGGTCAAGACCAAGTGTGAAGCTCATAAAGCAAAGTGCAATGAAACCTGCAACTGTTGTTATAGAAGAACCAACTACGGATGTAAGTGTATTACTAATGGCAACTGCCATCGCTTCCTTGTGGTCATCCGGATATATTTCCTTCATTTCCTTGTAGCTGTGCCATAAGAAGATTGAATAATCCAGTGTAACACCTAACTGAAGTACAGCCGCAAGAGCTTTAGTTATATATGAAACCTCACCTAATAAAATGTTAGAACCCAGGTTGTATACAATTGCCATTCCTATACTTATCATAAAGAATACTGGTACAAGAAATGAATCCATAAATATAGCAAGCACGATACATACAAGAACTACTGCTATAAGTACATAAAGTGGTGTCTCTTTCTCCGAAAGATTCTTAGTATCCGTAACTACTGCTGACATACCACTTATAAAGGCCTGACCCTCTGTCTGCTCTCTTATCTGTATGATAGCATTCATAGTATCATCACTTGAAGTTGTATTATCGAAGAATATTGCAAATAAAGTTGTATCTGTGCTGTCATTCTCGAAATACTTTCTGAATTTTGATGGAACAATCTCAGATGGAACATCTTCACCAACTATTCCTGTGTAAGAAATAACCTGTGCAACGTGGTCTACATTCTCTACCTTCTTAATAAGTCTGTCAGTAGACTTCGTATCCATATTCTGGACAACGACCATCGCGTATGCACCCTTATTGAAGTCATCCATAAGAATGTCCTGACCCTGCATAGTCTCTATCTCATTCGGAAGATAATACAGAATATCGTAATTAACTCTTGTATTAAAGTATCCGATTGCAGATGGAATAAGAAGCAGGAAACTCAGAATAAGAATTGGAATTCTGAGTTTAACAATTACTTTTCCAAACTTTTCCATAACTCGCCTCATTTCTACGTCTGCGACGTAATTTTACTTTGATTGGACTGATAACCTCTCAATAATTAATAACTCTCTTAATTAATTACATTTATTATCAATTCAATACATATGACCGTGATCTCTCAAATATGACTTTTGGTCATTTTCTTTGCAAGTGTTATTCTAGCACAAAATGACCGATAGTCAATACTCAAAATGACTAAAAGTCATTTTTTTATAGATTTTTTATTTTCAACATGGTAGAATATTAATTGACAGAACAACTAATATTATGCCTGCATTAGATTGGAGATTTTATGGGAAAACTTGAGAACAACAAACAACAGAAAAGGACTTCCCTCTTAGATACAGCTTTTAAGCTCTTTACAACGCAGGGTGTTTCCAAGACATCAATTGCCGAGATTTCACAGAAAGCTGGAATTGCCAAGGGAACTTTTTATCTGTATTTCAAAGATAAATATGATATAAGAAATAAGCTCGTTTCTCACGAGGCAAGCAAGCTCTTTAAAAATGCAGTGAGTGCATTAGAGCTTCATATAAAAGAACAGCAGATTAATGACCATTCGTTTACAATTACATTTACTGAGGAGATTATATTTATTGCTGACCACATAATTAATGTGCTTAACACCAACCAGACACTTCTTACATTTATATCAAAGAACCTGTCGTGGGGAATATTTAAAGAGGCTCTTACAACCAATGTCGCTGATGACGACATTAATTTTAAAGATATCTACTATGAAATGCTTGAAGACTCTGGTCTTAACCTCAACGAGCCCGAGATTATGCTGTTTATGATTGTCGAGCTTATAAGCTCAACATGCTACAGCTCAATCCTTTACAAAGAACCAGCTGATATTGACAGGCTCAAGCCTTACCTTTATAAGGCCATTAAGGCAATTATCAATGAACATACAATAGAAGATTAGAAGATAAGAAATCCCCTTCCTTACCAGAAATATTATCTGACAAAGAAGGGGATTTGTACCACTCCACCTATAATTTTAAAATTTACTCTTAAATTTATTTTAGCTAAGACTCTCTTTTAATCACTCTTTTATATAAGTTTTTAACATTTGTGTAACATTTTTTCTTTTAAGAACTAATTTCCCAGAAGCTTATTATATATATCCCTCTTAGATACGCCCCTGTCCCTGGCTGCTGCCTTCATAGCCTCTTTTTTATCAAGTCCCTGTGCTATATACATATCAACGTGTTCCTGCTCAGACATAGTAAGCCACTGTGCCTGTGCTTCCTCTTTAAGCTCATTTCTGTCTTTTCCAGCAATTACAAGAACATACTCGCCCCTTGGCTGGTTATTCTCATAATAACTGCACGCCTCTGCAAGCGTTGTAACCATACTATTCTCATAGCGTTTGGTAAGTTCCTTGCATATAGTAACTGCCCTGCTTCCTCCTAACACCTCAGAAAGCTCTTTAAGTGTCTTTAAAAGCCTGTGTGGAGCTTCGTATATAATCATTGTTCTTGTTTCATCTTCAAGCTCTTTTAATATGTCTTTACGCTCATTCTTGTCCGCCGGAAGAAATGCTTCAAATGCAAAACGTCTTGTTGCCTGTCCCGACATTGTAAGTGCCGTTATACACGCTGCCGCACCAGGAACTGATGATACCTTAATTCCTGATGCAAGTGCCTGCCTTACAAGCTCCTCTCCCGGGTCAGATATTCCAGGTGTTCCAGCATCAGTTATTACAGCGACTGACATTCCTTTAAGCATCTTCTCAACAAGCACCTTTGCCTTATCATACTTGTTATATTCATGATAGCTTGTCATCGGCGTATTAATCTCAAAATGATTAAGCAGCTTTATGCTGTTTCTCGTATCCTCCGCCGCAATAATATCAACTTCCTTTAATATCCTTAACACCCTGAACGTAATATCCTCAAGATTACCAATCGGAGTTGCACACAAATATAACTGCCCAACTCCGCTATTATTATGAGAGCCATTAAATTCTTCAAGTGCCTGCACACTATCATAATCAATATCTGTAATATTATCTTCCATACTGCTCCTCTCTTAAATTCATACTAATTGTACATTTTTAAAAGTTCTTCCGTGTAACTTCCATCGCTATTGTATACAATAAGTGGTTCTTCCACTATAAGCTGTGAACGTCCGCCCTTTACCGCCTCTATAAGCACCATATTAGCTGGCTTATCTATATGCGGATACACAAGCCTTATACGCTTTGGCTCAAGGTGGTTATTCTTCATAGAAGTAAATATATCTACAAGTCTTGATGGTCTGTGAACCATATACATATGTCCCTTAACCTTAAGGCACTTTGAAGCTTCCCTTACAACGTCCTCAAGACTGCATAGAAGCTCGTGTCTTGCGATTGCCTTGGCACTCTCAGGATTAACAATTCCGTGATTTTCATTCATATATGGTGGATTGCTTGTAACCACATTAAAAGAAGCCCCACCTAAAATATGTGAAGCTTCTTTAATATCACCTTTTACAATATTAACCTTGTCTGACAGACTATTAAGTTCAACATTTCTGACAGCAAGGTCATAACTGATATCCTGAATTTCCAAGCCTGTATACATACTGCCTGGATTTTTCGCCTGCATAAGAATTGGTATTACACCATTTCCAGTACCCATATCAAGCACCTTCTGGTTCTTTCCGGCCTTCGCAAATGTAGACAACAACACAGCATCCATTCCAAAACAGAACACATCTGTATTCTGGATTAGTCTGAGATTATCCCTGCATAAGTCATCAATTCTCTCATTGGCATTAATACCTGCATTAATCTTAGCATCAGTCATCATTAATATGGGCTTTTCCTTCCTTTTTCTCAAGCTCTTCGAGTTCTTTTAACTCTTTATCATCTATATTCATTCTGTCGTTTCTTCTCTTAGGCTTAAATCTAAGCTCAGCAACAGGATACTCTCTTATCTCTTTCTCATCTCCATCAAGTGTGACAATTACCTTAACAAGCTGTCTTAACACATTAACGCTTGATACCTCACCCTTTAACTTCTCAGGTGTAGTAACATAATCTCCCACATTAGGAAGGTTGCTGTTAAGCTCCTCGTAAGTTTCCTGCTCATTCTTAAGACAGCACATAAGTCTTCCACACACACCCGATATCTTTGATGGATTAAGCGATAAATTCTGTTCCTTTGCCATCTTAATTGACACTGGTATGAACTCTGGCATATATGTTGCACAGCACAATGGTCTTCCACAAGAACCAATTCCGCCTAATATCTTAGTTTCATCTCTTACACCAATCTGACGAAGTTCAATTCTTGTCTTAAATACTGCTGCCAGATCCTTTACAAGCTCTCTGAAATCAATTCTTCCATCCGCTGTAAAGTAGAACAATACTTTATTATTGTCAAATGTATACTCAACCTTTATAAGCTTCATTTCAAGATTATGCTTCTTAATCTTCTCAAGACATATCTTATACGCTTCTTTTTCCTTTTCCCTGTTCTTAGCTTCCCTTTCATCATCATCAGGTGTCGATATTCTGATAATAGCCTTAAGCGGCTGTACAACTGCTGAATCCTCAACCTCTCTTTCACCAAGAACAACGTGGCCATACTCAATTCCTCTTGCTGTTTCAACAATAACGTGCTGACCAACCTCAACATTATACTGTCCCGGTGCAAAGAAATATATTTTGCCCACCTGCCTGAATCTAACACCAACAACTTTAGTCATCTATTTTTAATCTCCAATCCTGCCAAATATTAATTCCTAACATCAGCCAATTATTCACTAACTGCCTACATATCCTCTTTCATAGCCATAATAAGAAGTTCTATGCATAAGTCAAAATTAACATTGGCCTTAAGTCTTACCTTTACTTTATCTATAGAATTAAGTATATCCTGAATTCCTTCGTATGACATAACCTCAGCCTGCGATTTGATAAGCGAAATCTCATCACTAAATATTAGATAATTCGTATCATTGGTACTCTTAAACATAAGCACGTCCCTGAACCACATAGCCATAAGATCAAGATAATCGTCTATTGTAAGCTTGTAATTAGTCACATCTTTAACAACTGCCATTATGTCTGCCGCCGTCATATCCTTCACATTCTTGATAACGTGCATAACATTATTCTTTAAATATGCGAATTCCGTACCTTCTATAATAGTCTTAGCACGTCCAATCTTACCCTGTGCAAAATCAGCCGCAAACTTACGTTCATATTCTGACACGTCATAGTTATCCTTAAGATAATCCATAACTACGCTTTCCTTTAATGGCTTTAAATCAAGAAGCACACATCTTGATATAATAGTCTGTAAGAAAATGTCTGCGTTAGTCGTAAGAAATATAACAATACCATACGCTGGTGGCTCTTCTATAGTCTTAAGAAGTGCATTCTGTGCCTGCACTGTAAGCTTCTCAGCCTCATCTATAATGTATATCTTATAACGGCTTGAGTATGGTTTAATAAGCATATCTGATATTATCTGATCTCTTACATCATCTACACCTATACTTGCAGGCTTCTCGTGTCGTACCCATATTATATCAGGCTGATTGCCTGACTCTGTCTGTATACAGGAATGACATTTATTACAAGGCTTATTATTGCCTTCTGCCTCACACTGTAATGCTTTTGCAAATATCTTGGCAATCATCTTCTTTCCAGCACCAAGCCCTCCATTGATAATGTAAGCGTGTGATACCTTATCTAATTTAATTGCGTTCTGTAAATGCTCTTTAATTGTATCGTATCCATAAATATCTGAAAATGTGCTCATTATATACTCCAATCTTATGCTGATATATCAAGCAATAAACCCCTGATATCATCAATTCTTCCTACAATCTCAAGATGATTTTTCTCTTCTTTAACAAGTTCTCCTGCCAGCTCATCAAGATTCTTATCCACAAGTTTAACAATACCATATACTCTGTGTCTGCCTCGTCTATCAAGAAAGTTCTCTCTTGAGAACTTATGGGAACGGTTAACAACCTCGTTAAGAAATCCCTTAACAAGCTCCCTGTACTTTCGCATATCCTTAATATCCATATGCTTTGCAATCTTCTCACCCTGCTCAGTAATCTGTTCCATCATACTGCCAAGCTTTTCCTGAAGATCCTTTTCTTCTATATTACTAATAAGAGTAAACTTAAAACTACTGTCCGTACTCTCTGTATTCTTCACCTGCTGAACTGAAGATGATGTCTGTATATCATTAATCTTTATATCCATAACTTTACTCTCTTTCGTGTCCACCATCATATAATTGTATCATATAAATATCATTAAGACAATTCAAGCCAACTCACTCTTACTGCATTTATAAAAGCTGCTGTTTAATTGCCTCTTTGATGTCCCTTATACAATCCTCTATTGTTCCATCGTTGCTAAATCTCTGATTAATTCCGGCTTCCTTAATCTTTTCCTCCGAGAAATCTTTACTGTCTGCAAGAAAACGCCTGCACATTTCCTCATACTGTGGTACTTCCTGCTTCTGTTCCCTGTTGATAGCTCTCATAAGCCTTATTCCATCATCGACTTCTATATATATCGGTAATATTGCATCTTTTCCAAAGTATGCACAAAATTTATTGTAAGCCTCAATAGTACCTATAACAATGTACTTGTCACCGCTTCCAAGCCTGATCTGCCCATCATCAACTGTAAAATACTTCCACTCTCCATACACTGTGTTATATATCCGCATCTCTATTACTTTATCCGCCGCTTCAAGCTCCAATGCCTTCTCATTATCTACATAATAATACTCTACACCTTCTTTTTCTCCAGCTCTCATAGGTCTTGTTGTATACATAATAACAGTCTTAAGATTTAGCTCCTTATCACCAACTAAAGCCTTAAATATATTATCTTTACCACTTGAACTTTTTCCCATTAAAAATGCTATCTCAGGCATAACAAAGCTCCTTCTTTTACACCTACAACCTCCAGACCTGCCTCACCAGCCGCCTGAAGTATTGCAATAATCTTTCGTGTAATAACCTCTCCCGGACATAATATCGGTATTCCCGGTGGATATACATACACTGACTCTCCACTTATCTTACCATATATCTTCTCATTATTCATCTGAATTTCATCACAACCTGATAAATCCCGCCTGTTAAATGCTTCCGCAATTGTTAAAGTCTGCTCATCCCTGAAATCGGCAATATTTACCTTATTACCATTATCCTCATCATTAATTAAAATCTTATCTTTACTTCTATTATTATATTTACTCCTACTCTCATCTATTTCTTCGTCTATCTCCTTTAATGCCGCAAGAACCCTATTATCTAATTCTTCGTCTATCTCTTTTAATGCCGCAAGAAATCTATCATAATACTCCTGCGAGTCAAATATTGATGTCATCGCTATCACATACTTTATAGATGACATTTCAAGCTGGATTTTATATTTATAAAATAAAGTGTCATATAACCATTTTGCATCTTTATATCCTAATACAAGCTTTGATATGTCATCCGTCTTTATTAACCTGATATGCTTTAATTCTGACAATCCATTTCTTAAAATAGTGAGCTTATCAACATATTCAGCAAATAATTTATCACCGTCATTCTTAACAATGCTTAAGCTTCTTGCTATGGAAGACATTAATATATACGATGGACTTGTCGACTGGTATATGTTCCAATACCTTCTTATACGTTCTACATCAACTATTCCATAATTAATATGCATAATCGCTGTCTGTGTAAGTGATGGAAGGGTCTTATGCACACTGTTAATTACTACATCAGCCCCACTCTTAACTGCTGACTGAGGAAAGCTTTCTGAGAAATTAAAATGTGCACCATGAGCCTCATCAACAATCAATGGAATATTATATTGATGAAGATACTCTGCTATTGATTTAATATCAGATACATTTCCCTCATAAGTTGGTGATGTAAGTATCACGGCTTTAATATCATTTCTGTCATGGTCTGAGCTGTATTTATCCACAATGTCCTTAATTTCTTTTAATGTTATCCCCTTATAATACCCATATTCCTCATCATATTCTGGATAAATATACACAGGATTCAGTTCATTGAGGATAACTGCATTATAAACTGATATATGACAGTTTCTTGCCATTATAACAACATCATTTTTATGGGTAACTCCGCATATTGCCGACATATTACCTGCAGTGCTTCCATTTACCAGATACCAGCTCTCATCAGCTCCATAAAGCTCCGCCGCCTCATCAAACGCATCTTTAATAATAGTTTCGGCATTGTGCATATTATCAAAACCATTAATCTCCGTTATATCTTTCTCATATGGATTTCCCATATCACCCATATATAACTCAATTAATTCTTTATTTCTCTTAGCCCCCGGCATATGCATAGGTACTATATTTTCATCTTTATATTTATCTAACTTAGACAATATATCATTATATTTAACATTCGGTTTAATGCCTGAATTTTTATTTGTAGTTCCTGCATTGCCATTCAATAATATATCATCATATTTAATATCCTTATTTGTAGTTCCTGTTTTATCCGATTTTCCCGTTTTATCTAAATTCATCTTTATACTCTTATCTCCATTCCAATTCATTGTTACACTCTCATCTTTTATTTACTGTTATTTATTATTGGGATACAAAAAAACCATAGATACTACATAACGTAATACCTATGGTATAAATAAGTGCCTAGAACCGGAATCGAACCAGTGACACGAGGATTTTCAGTCCTCTGCTCTACCGACTGAGCTATCTAGGCAAAGTAGCGGGGACAGGATTTGAACCTGTGACCTTCGGGTTATGAGCCCGACGAGCTTCCGAGCTGCTCTACCCCGCGTCATCTATAACTATTGTATTCATATATGATGAAGATTATTCATCAAATGGGCGGAGAAGGATTCGAACCTTCGAAGGCAGTGCC
>UMCH01084911.1_pt1 | contig 20730 bp, 22 predicted proteins | sample 1964201 | NCBI WGS metagenome assembly UMCH01 (sample SAMEA4835965, study PRJEB28245) | human gut metagenome | biome: gut microbiome; material: fecal sample | place: Denmark | collected 2008 | reverse complement strand
CCGCCGTTTTGCCGGGCCAATGCGCATAGCCTGCGCTGCGCTGGTCGCCGTCATGGGCATGAGCATGCTGCAAAACGCGCTGTCCCTGGCCGGATTTGCCGCTCCTGCCGCCGTACAGCCCGAAAGCACGGAGGATGGCGTCGCCTATTTTTCGGACGGCGTTCAGCTTGTGCATACCACGCTCGATTATCGCAGTTATGCCCCAATCACCGTAAAGGCCGGCATTCCCGTCCGCTGGACGATCACCGCCGACAGCCGCGTTTTAAACGGCTGCAACGAAGCGCTCGTCATCCCCGAATACAGCATTCAAAAGGGCCTCGCGCCGGGCGACAACATCATCGAATTCACCCCGGCCGAAATCGGCACATTTCCGTATTCCTGCTGGATGGGCATGATCCGCTCTTCCATTACCGTTGAGCCGTAAAAATAAACCCTTGACAAATCCTGCCGCTGTGGTATAATGTTTTTTGCTTGAAGATATGTCTTCAATCGGGGTGTAGCGCAGCTTGGTAGCGTGCTTGAATGGGGTTCAAGAGGCCGCGAGTTCGAATCTCGCCACTCCGACCATGCAGAGTGTCCTGTAATGGATGCTCTGTTTTTTTATTGTAAAAACAGTGAACGTCGATGGTTAACCGTTCCCGCGCGCAAGACAGCTTGATTTTGCACCCGGTCAGCAGATCGACGTATTGCTTTATCATGCCCCAGTCCCGTTCCCCAACATCCAAAATTCATTCGCTTCCCCTCTCTCAGGTCTGCTCTTCTGCATTTTCGGACAAAATTTCAATTTTTTTGCCGAAAGGACTTGCACTGTCCGGCTTTTTCTGCTATAATACATGTCGTTGCCGATGCTGATGTAGCTCAGTCGGTAGAGCGCATCCTTGGTAAGGATGAGGTCGCCGGTTCGAATCCGGCCATCAGCTCCACGAAATGTCACCTTCCGTTATAGACACGGAGGGTGATTTTTTTATGCATTCTTAGGGAACCTCTGAATAATCTCTGAATAATAAGCCCTGCATTCTGGTCAAACACGCCATTCAAGCGTTTTATCAGAATACAGGGCTTTTTGATCAGAGGTTTCCTAGCTGTGACGCATAACATAAAGAAATCATTACATTATCTCACTTTTTTCGATTCATTGATCCGTCACTTGCAGCACACAGGCACAATAGCCGGGTTCAGGCTGATAGCAACTAATGATAAGATTCTTGTTTATCTCCGGACTGAAATCGTGAAGGGTGTGCTTCGCGCCATTCAAAGCCACATCCGCATATGACACGAGCCACTTTTTGTCGCCATTGGGGAAAATTTCATAGAACGAGCGGTTCAGCATTTCCTCCACGGGAACGCCTTCCACGGTCGCCATTTCCGCATTGCAGTAGCGAAAAACAAAATCCACACCGTGGCCTTGCTCGTTAAAGACAAGCTCTATCACGCAGAATGCCAGCGGCATATTGTCCAGCAGGCTGCATTTTTCCAACATGCTCAAGGATCGGTGCGTCGTGTTTGTCAGCCCTATTTCTGCACTCAAGCGGCGATGACTGCTCATACCGCGCTTGCGTCCCTGAAAAGTGCGGCCATCCGACATGGTATACACACCGTCGCTGCTGATATTTACAATGTGGCTGCGGCATACGACCGTCCCCTTGCTGATGCTCAAAAAATCCCTCTCCGGCAAAGCAGACAGAACACTATGCACCGGTACGAACAGCGCAAATTCCTCACCGTCCGTGCGTTGAATGACTGTTTTGCGGTCTTTGCGGTAAATGTATAGGATGTTTTCTGCACAAAGACCATGCTTTTGAAGCCATGCGTTTAAGTCGGTCACAGAGATGCTCCTTTTTTTCAGTTGATGTAGCTAGTATAACATACATTAACAGAAAATACAATTTGCTAAAGCTCATTATCATGTGATGTTTATTTATTTTTTGCGCAAATCGTCTTCGAAAAATCGATTTTGTATCAAGTTTTATTCACAGAGACTTGACTTTTAAACCATAGATGATATATGATATGCATGTCAATCAACTTGATTCTTTGCTTAATGCTCTATATTGCTTGCTTTTAATGCTCTATATCGCTTGCTTATTAGAATATAAACCGCTTTAAAATTGGAGAAAAATCGGATGATGAATAAAAATCAGCAAAACCATTCAACCGATGAACAAGATCTGAACCGCGAACTGATCAGCACGGTTACAGCGACTGTCCTGCAAACACTTAAGGAAACCGGTCAAACATCCGGCGAAAGTAAGGAATATAAAAACAGTAAGACCGCGTCTAAAACTGTCGATTTGGTGGGGATGCTCTTTCACATTTTGGAAAGAGCGTGGATTGTGCTGCTGAGTGCTGTACTTTGCGGAATGCTTATGGGTATGGATGCCGAAAACAGCGTGACGACCTACAACGCAACAGCAAAGCTCTATATCGTGAACAAGGACAGTTCTGGCGTCAAGATGGCAGACCTCCAGGTGGGAACTGCGCTGACATTGGACTATCAGGAAGTTTTCAAGACCTGGGAAGTTCACGAAATGGTCATAGAGGAATTAGGTCTTCCTTATTCCTGTCAACAAATGCAGTCTATGCTGACCATCAGCAATCCGGAAGATACCCGTATTCTTTATATTACTGTTACGCATCCGGATGCAAAAATGGCTGCGGATATTGCTAATTCCTATGCAAAAGCAGCGAAGACTTTCATCACCAGTACCATGGAAGGCGTTGAACCCAGTGACTTTTCCATCGCTCAGGAGCCAAGTGTCGGATATAACAAAAGCGTATGGGTCAGTGCAGTTATTGGTTTCGTTGGCGGCGGCATGCTGGCAGTTGCAATTCTTGCGCTTCTGTTTGTGCTGGACGATCGTCCTCGTTCTCCGGAAGCGATACAGCAGTACGGTGGCATTCCCACTCTGTCGGTATTCCCTGCCTATAAAAATAAGCGTCATGTAAGGAAGCTTGCATCAGAGAAAGCATCCGCAGAGGAACTTGAAAGAAGTGGCAACTATCTGAAAATTTCGAACTATCAACAATTAGATTATGTATCCAATGAGGCGATGAACACCCTTTGCACGAACCTGTCCTACTGTGGGAAAGAAGTTCACAAAATCATGGTTACCAGCCGCTACTCTGGAGAGGGAAAAACATACATCTCTATGAATCTCCTGCGTACATTTTCTCAGCTTGGGAAAAGAACGGTTTTGATAGATACCGATTTGCGGGCATCCGGGATTCAAAGCAGCTATCGCTTGAGATACAGCACAAAAAATCATTATGGCTTATCAGAATACCTGTCTGGCATTTGCAGTCTGGAGGAAGCCATTTATCAGACGAATTGGCCGAATACGTCTATAATCCCCGCTGGATACGAAGCACCCAATCCGCTCCAGCTTTTGGATACCCAGGCGATGGGTGATCTGATCGAGCAGCTTGCAGAACAGTTTGATGTCGTGTTGATCGATACTCCTCCCGTAGGGATTCTGGCGGACGCAGTTGCTTTGGCGAAATTCTGTGATGGTACTCTGTTAGTGGTGGGTTACCATAAGGGTAGGCAACAGGATATCAAAGACGCGGTTGACAGCATCGAGCAGACAGGGTGTAAAGTGCTGGGAGCGGTTCTCAATGGCGTACAATTCAGCAGCATGAGTAACCGACATCATTATTACAACTCCGAGCGCTATACCGAGTACTGTAATAAACGTTACTATAAAAGCAGAGAGCAATCATCATGAAGCGAGAATTGACGGATATTCATCAGCATTTGATATGGGGGATGGATGACGGTGCAGATTCACGGGAAACCATGTTCTCTATGCTCCGGGAGGCACACCACCAAGGTATTAAAACAGTGGTGGCTACATCTCATGCAAGACCGGGGGTTCAGCCGTTTGACATGAAAAGCTATACAGAACGACTGACTGAGGCACAAGATTTTTGCAAATCAGCGGATTTGAAAATCCAAGTTCTTCGAGGTGCGGAGATCGCATGGACATATCAGGTACCGATGGCACTTCGCTAAGGAAAAATCCCCACGATTGGCGGAACAGACTATGTGTTGTTAGAACTTTGGCGGGATATTTCCTGGCAAGCAGCAGCGGATGCAGTAAGTCAATTGACACGCGCAGGGTATTGCCCGGTACTGGCTCATCCTGAAAGGTACTTGGCATTTTTGCGGTCACCGAAAAAAACACTGCGGTTTCGGTATGAGACCGGCGTTTTGTTACAGGTCAATGCAAATACAATCCTGAATCCTCGAAATTATTGGGAACGGAGATTTACGGAGTATCTGTTGCGGGAAGGCGGGATGGATGCAGTTGCATCAGATGCACATAACTGTGTAAACAGGCCGGTGAATCTGGAAGCGGCGTATCAGCGGCTTATCCTTTATACAGATGCGACTTACGCGCAGAAATTAGTGACCTTTGGCGGTGAACTGATATGACAAATTGCAGACAGATCTGTACCATCGGGATCACCGAATGGTGTGCACTGGCCGCAGAGGGCTCTGCGCCGCCGGTTACGGTCTGCTTGGAGGGCAACAGTAGGAGGCCGCTGATTCGGCGCGGAAAGGATCCTGTTACCATTGCAGCTTTGCAGCACCCTTTGCGGGTTGGAGACGTGGTACTGCTTGCTGCCGGTGCAGACCGATATGTTGTGCATCGTGTTTGGAAAATAAATGCAGCAGCAATCCGCACGTTGGGCGATAATTGCGCAAACCCAGATCCATGGATCCCTAAAGATCATGTATTGGGACAAGCCATTCTTTACAGTCGTAACAATGTCAAACACAGACTGGATACAACTGCCGCCCGTTTGTGGGGCAGAGCATGGATGGCAGCATTTCCGCTTAGAAAACGCTGCATTCAACTGAAATGTATCATTCGCAGATGCTATAAAAAACTTTTCCTTTCACACGGTCCGGGGGGTGAGGGCAATGAATACCGATACACCGCCAGAAAAACTGAGCCAGCTGATTGCGCAGCTGAATGCCAGAGGTACGAATGATTATAGGCGTTATGATGCGGTGCGGAAGTTTTTGAACTTCAAGGCACGGGACAAGGGCATTCCGCTCTCCGGCACTTTCGAGCTTACCCCCTTGTGCAATCTGGATTGCAAAATGTGTTATGTTCATTTGAACCAGGCCCAAATACAGGGGGCACAGTGTTTGTCGGCAGAACAATGGAAGCAGCTTATGCAGCAAGCCATTGATGCCGGCATGATGTATGCCCGATTGACCGGCGGCGAGTGCCTCACTTACCCGGGATTCCGGGAATTGTATCTCTTCCTCCGGAATCAGGGGGTTGAAACTGTAATCCTTACCAATGGACTGCTTCTTGACGCAGACATGGTAGACTTTTTGCGGAATAGTCCTCCGGCGGCGATACAGGTTTCCCTGTATGGAGCCGGAGAAGATACATACGAGCAGGTCACAGGAAGGCGTGCATTTTCCCTTGTAATGGATAACATACGCCGGGTAAAAGCGGCTGATCTCCCCCTTACAGTTGCAGTTACTCCAAGCGCATATATGACGGATGCCGAGCAGATTCTGCATGTACTGGATAAAGAAAAACTGCCATTTGCAATTAACGCAAGTATTCTGCCTCCCCGACCGGAAACCGGCAGAGAGCTGGCTGATGCAAGCCTGGACACTTACATTGCCGTACTCAAGCTGCGTTCTCAGCTGAAAGGCAGAGAGCTGCTTCTGGAGGAAGAGCCTGAGAGCTTGCCAGACCCCGGCGGCAAACAGAAAGATCCGGTGTTGGGTGTCACCTGCGGGGCAGGAAGAAGTGGTTTTGCCATAGACTGGCAAGGTTATATGCGGCCATGCAACAACTTTCCCTGTACGGGAGAAAATGCTTTATCTTTGGGCTTTCATGAAGCGTGGAAAAGAACAAATCATACTGCGACCCATTACCCCTTGCCGGTGGAGTGCGACGGCTGTGCTTACCATGGGATATGTATGCATTGTGTAGCGGCACATGCTGCCGGAGCCAATCCGGGACACGCCAGTCCGGCTGTCTGCGCCATGGGAAGACGGATGGTTTCTGAGGGTCTTTGCTCTCTGGATCATAAATAATTCAAACCGATATATTGGAGGGTATTATGATGGAAAACAATGTAAAAAAGACTTACGAGACCCCTGAAGCCGAGAAGATCATGTTTAACTACCGCGATCAGGTCGTTGCCGCCAGCCAGGGGTGTCTTAGTGTCTGGGTCAATACTGGTGTGGGTTCCTGCACGGAAGGGAATAAACATCTTGAGCATTTGAGTTGATATGACACTTTATCGAGAAATTGAAGAATCCAAAAGGGTATATCCTGCTGAGCAGGCAATAAAGAGCTTCCGGAGCGTGACAGAAATCGCAGCGGATTTGTCAGAAGTACGGATATACAGGACAACGGATGGGAAGTGGCTGTATCGCGGCAACAACGGGGATGCAATTCCCTGCGTAACAGCGACTTCTGACTATCAGCAGATCAAAGGCTATGCAGCGGCGTTGGCGAAAGAAGAAATTGATGGAACAACCATGAGGTTCCTGTTTCGCACTGCTTTTGAATGCCGGTTCTGCTATAACAAAATCGTCTCTCTCCACGCAGCCTGTATTGAGCTTGACGGTTTTGCCATAGCTTTCACCGGGCCTTCCGGGGTGGGAAAGTCTACCAGAGCGCTTGCGTGGATCCATGCATGGGGTGCGAAACCGATCAGCGGCGATCGTCCTGCTGTACGCATTGAAAAAACGGGAAGCACGGCCTGTGGTGTCCCGTGGGACGGGAAAGAACGGGTTTTCCGCGATGTAGAAAAGCCCCTGCGGTGCATTCTTGAAGTACGGCGTTCATCGTCCAATTATCTTCGCAGACTCAGCAGAGAACAGGCCCAAACGCTGATTGTTCAGCAGTCATTTGTGCCCATGTGGGATACGGATGCCGCTTTTATGGCGATGGCAAATGTCAGTGCGCTGATTCGCAAAACACCGGTATACCGCGTTTTCTGCGGCCCGGATGAGGATTCCGCCCGGGCAATTTATGATATTTTGATCCATCATCCGGAATTGATACGAGAGGAAGCAAAGGATATGAAAATCAAAGAAGGTTTCATCCTGCGTGATGTAATGGACGAGCATATTGTGATGCCCACCGGCGACAACATTGCAAAATTCGAGGGAGCCGTTGTTCTGAATGAAGTATCCGCATTTATTTATAAGCTTCTGGAGCACCCCATGTACCGGGAGGATCTGCTGGCTGCAATAGTGAGTGAATACGATGTGGATGAAGCAACTGCCGCCAAAGATTTGGATGCACTGTTGAACAAACTCGCAGAAATGGGTGTTTTGGAGAAGTGATCTGATATGGTAAATATGCTGCGGGATATCTGGATTCGGAATCGCCGTGGTTTTGCGAGGATCCTGATGCTGAGCATTGCGGCATCGCTTACCGGTGGTATTTCAATCGTCATGCTGGTGCCGATGCTGGGGCTGCTGGAGGTATCCGCAGATTCGGCATCGGCCCTAAAACTTTTGATGCTTCCGCTGCAAGGCCTACCACCCACTGCACAGATTACGGTCATAATCGGCGTCTATTTTTCGCTTATTGTACTGAAAGCATATTTAGGGTGGTCGTTGAGGATTCAACAAAGTGAATTTCTTGAGGAATATTCATTGACTCTTCGACGGGAGCTTTATCATGCGGTTTCCACCGCAAGGTGGGAACAGCTTGCCGCAGGAAAGCAGACGGATACCATTGATTTGTTTACGGCACAGTGTTCTCAGGTAAGCCAGGGTGTGTTCATGCTCATCGAACTGCTCTCGTCTGTCGGTACTGCTTTCGTATCCTTGGGAATCGCATTGTGGTTAAGCCTGCCGGTAACGGTTTTTGTGCTGATTCTGGGCTGTGGCTTCGCATGGGTATTCCGGCGCCTGATGAAGGAATCCAAGTATTATGGCAATGAAATGATTCGTATCAACAGGGCACTGTATTCTGAGCTGTACAGCCAGTTGCGCAGTATAAAGGAAATACGAAGCTACGGTGTGCAAAAAGAGCACGCGGTTTTTTTGAAGAAATCAGCCGCTCGGCTAAAGATGCAAAGTTGAAATTTATGCGTCGGCAGGCTTTTCCTTCCATGTTGTATTCCATTTCTGCGGCAGGCATGATTGCAGTGATTTTTCTGCTCTGTGTATTGCTTTTCCATATGGATACAGCGCGTCTGATGGTATTGGTATATGTGTTTACCCGGCTGTGGCCTGTGTTTAGCGGATCAATCAACAAAATCACAACCATTCAAACGACGGTTCCTTCCTATGAAAAGCTGATGGAAGCGCTTCGAACACTCACTGCGGAAGAATCCGGACAGGCGCAGATGACGCCCATTCAATTCGAAAAGGAAATTGAATTTCGGAATGTATGCTTCACTTATCAGGGAAGCGGAGAAGCGGTTCTGCATCATGTGAACTTCACACTGAAAAAGGGAAGCATCACGGCATTGATGGGGCGCAGCGGCGCGGGAAAAACCACCATCGCAGACCTGTTGATGGGTTTTCTGGAGCCGACTTCCGGTGAAATTCTGATTGACGGCATCAGGCTGTCTGCCGGAAATTTATCCGGCTGGCGGCATGATCTGGGATATATTCCACAAGAACCTCTGATTCTGAATGCCACAGTGCGGGAAAATCTTCAACGATTTCATCCGACGGCAACGCAGGCGAAAATGGAAAAGGCATTAAAGAAGGCATCTATCTGGAATGTGGTGGAAAAACTGCCCCACGGAATGGATACAGTCTTGGGAGATGGCGGAATCCGTCTTTCCGGCGGTGAACGGCAGCGAATCGTGCTGGCCAGAGTATTGCTGGGGGATCCGAAATTGATCGTTATGGATGAAGCCACCAGCGCAATGGACTATGAAAGCGAAATGGCAGTACGAAATGCAATCAGGAATTTGAATGAGCAGGTAACGATTCTGATTATCGCCCATCGGCTAGCGACAGTTCGTACCGCAAAATATGGACTGGTATTGGAAGCCGGTAAAATTACTGAAAGTGGAACACTGCGTGAACTTGCTTCTTATCCAGATGGTTATTTTAGCCGATTACTTTGTATCGACTAATCGACATGAAATCAAGCTCGTCAATTATGGCGATATGCCATAAAAGCATATGTGCAATCCGGACATTTTCTTCAGAATACCATCGCAACTCACCAAAGGGAGGGAAGGCATAACCATGGTGCAAATCAAAAATAGATTTGACATTTCTTCGGAAGCCCTTAAAAAGATTGCCTGCGCAAATGTCGCCAACTCTGTTGATGCATCCGCAGTAAGAGACCTCAAATTTGTCGGCGTTACGAATCGTCGATATTGGGTGTTCAAGAGAATGATGGACATTGTTCTCTCTTTGGTCGCATTGTTCATCATTGCGCTCCCCATGTTGATTGTTTTCCTGATTGTGTATATTGACGATCCGGGCAATGTACTATTTGCTCAGTACCGTATTGGGCTGGGAGGGCGGCGCTTTAAGTTCTATAAGCTGCGTACCATGCGGCGGAATACACCCAAATATATGCTGACAAGCGAAGTCGACGATCCGGACCGATACATAACTCGCATCGGACATATTTTACGCAGATTATCCATTGATGAGCTGCCTCAGTTGATCAATGTTCTCAAGGGTGATATGAGTATTGTCGGTCCAAGACCCTTGATTCCTAACGAATACAAAATCCATGATTTTCGTATGAGATACGGTGTTTATAAAATTCGTCCGGGCTTAACAGGACTTGCGCAAATCCATGGTCGTGACATGGTTGCACCAGCTGACAAGGTTCGCTGGGATGTTCGGTATCTTGAAGAATTCGGGTTCTGGACAGATGTAAAAATCGTGCTTTCAACTATTCCGAAGGTCATAGGCGGCAATGGGGTTGCGGAAGGTTTCAAAAATTTTGCAAAATGAAAAGAGAGGATAAGCGTTAAAGATCACGCTCATTGCAAATGATACAACATTCATCTATAACCTTCGCAGAGAAGTTCTTGCAAAACTGGTCGAAGAAGGTCATCAGGTAACCGTGTTGTGCCAATTCCGCTCCCATCGAGAAGCATTGGAACAGATTGGATGCCGGTTATATGATATCCCAATCGGCAGACGAAACACAAATCCTTGGGCGGATCTCAAACTGCTTTATCATTTTTTTCAGATGCTGAGAAAAATAAACCCGGATGTTGTTTTTACAAACAACATAAAACCCAACGTATATGCAGGAATCGCTTGCCGCGTGTTGGGTATTCAGTATATTCCCAATATCACGGGTCTTGGGACTCCCGTTGAGAATCCCGGAAAACTGCAGTTTCTGGCAACCCGTCTGTATAAATACGGAGTTGCCGGAGCAGATACCATTTTCTTTCAAAATGATGAGAATATGCGTTTTTTTGAACAGCACCATATAATGCCAAAGAACTCGCATGTATGTCTGCTGCCCGGTTCAGGTGTGAATCTCCAGGCATATCCGGAACTCCCTTACTCGCCCGGTGATGTCGTTCATTTTCTTTTTGTTGCTCGTCTGCTCAAGGAAAAGGGAATTGAGTTATATCTTTCTGCCGCAAAACGTGTCGCGCAAAATCACCCGAATGTAATGTTCCATATTTGTGGCGGCTGTGATGATCCTAAGTATTATGAAAGGGTCAAAGAGGCAGAAAATGCCGGCTATCTGCAATACCATGGAGAACAGAAAGATATGCGTCCCTATTTTCAGATGGCGCACTGTGTTGTGCACCCGTCGTATTACCCAGAGGGCATGAGCAATGTTCTGCTGGAAGCAGCGGCAAGCGGACGACCCGTTATTGCAACAGACCGCAGCGGCTGTCGTGAGACCGTGGATGCAGGGAAATCCGGTTATCTGATACCAATCAAGGATGAAGAGGCACTTGTTGCGGCATTGGAAGATTTCCTCAGTCTTACTTGGGAAGAACGGGAAGCGCTTGGTCACGCGGGCAGAATAAAAATGGAACATGAATTTGACCGGCAAATGGTTGTTCAGACGTACATGGACGCTTTGGGGGCTTAATTGGCTTTTCCCTAAGAGGTAGCGGATGATCAAAGTACAAAAAAGCCTTTTGAAAATTCTATCCGATGTTTTGTGGCGAAACACTTCGGAATATACATATTCAGAGCAGGAATGGGAGGACATTCTGTCCACAGTGGAAGATCAGGGCGTATTGCTCCTTGCATTACAGGGATGCACATCGATTCGGCAGCAGGTTTCTGCTGCGAGCTGGCTGAAATGGCGAAGCAAGATGCTCTCGACAATGATAAATAATGAAGTGCTAATGGAAGCGCAGAGCAAAATCGCTGAAGCGTTGAAGAATGAGAGCATTCCCTATGCAGTATTAAAAGGCGCCAGCCTTTCTGCGTGCTATTACAACCCATTCGCGAGAGCACTTGGGGATATTGATCTTCTGGTTCCGGTGCAATTTGTTGATCGGGCATCCGAGATACTGATATCTCAGGGATTCTGTGCTCCAGAGGATTCCTTTGCACACCCCTACCACATTGACTTCTATAAAAACAGCGTTGTGGCAGAGCTGCATGATGCTGTGTCCACCTTCCCGGATTCTCCGGCCGGAACAGAAGCAAAACAATATATGGAGTCATGGCCCGAGCAACTCAGACAAAAGCATATCGGAAATTATACTTTCAACTGTCTTTCGGACTCCCATCAGGCATTGAGCTTACTCCTTCATATGGAGCGGCACATGACAACCGGATGTATTGGACTGCGTCAATTGTGTGACTGGGCAGCTTTCCTGACAAGCGTAATGCCGGATTATTTTGCAAATCGGATTGTTCCAGAACTGAGGCTCTGCGGTCTGAAGAAATTTGCCGGTGTGTTGACCAAGACAGCCATACGCTACCTTGGACTGCATTCCGCATATGGGATGCCCTTTCAGTCTGTTCGAGAGCGTGACATTCAGGCGATGATTGAGGAGATTCTTCGTACAGGAAGTATTCATAATAAAAATAATGCAAAAGACGGCAGCAACTTCTTCGTAGATGAAAGCGGAACCGTATCGGCGTTTCATGTGTTTGTTGCCAAGATGAACTCGTTAGCGCAGAGAAAGTTTCCTGTCACAAAGAAGCGGCCGTACCTGCTTCCATTATTTGGGCTGTACATTCCATTGCGCTATTGGGTTCGCTCTTTGGCGGGAAAACGTCGCCGAAAATCCTTGCTGCGTACAATCATGATAACAAAGCAAAGAAAACGTCTGTATAGGACGCTGAACCTTTTTAAGAACGCTCCGGAAAAATGAGGCAAGAATATGAATCAACCTATTCGTGTTTTACAGTGTGTCACGATTATGAATCGAAATGGACTAGAAAACCGGCTGATGGATATTTACAGAAACATTGACAGATCGGTGATTCAGTTCGATTTTATGACTAACCGTGCCGAGGCCGGAGAATTTGACGAGGAAATCAAACGACTTGGTGGACGGGTATATCATATGAGCCGGATTGCCCCAAAGTCCTTTTTCCGTTACATCGGAGAACTGCGCGCTTTCTTTCAGGAGCATCCGGAATATAAAATCGTTCATTCCCATCTTAATACGTTAAGCACATGGCCCTTGCTGATGGCAAAAAGAGCAGGAGTTCCCGTGCGCATTGCGCATAGCCGCAATGCGAGCATGGATCGAAACTTTAAGATGGTTTATAAAGCATTCTCAAGACTGTTCATTAACGGGCAGGCAACAGACCGGTTTGCATGCTCCAAAGCAGCCGGTGTCTGGCTATTCGGAAAAAAACAGGTTGAAAAGGAAAACTTCCATGTAATCCCCAATGCCATCCAACTGGACCGCTTCCTATACAGTGAAGAAAGACGAAATGCGATGCGTACCGAGTTGGAGATTGGTGAAGGAGAATTGGCAATCGTTTGTGTTGCCCGGTTTTCTCCTCAGAAAAATCACACCTACCTGCTTCAGGTTTTTCAGGAAATTCAGAATAGAAAGCCGGAGAGTAAACTGTATTTGGTGGGTCAGGGAGAACTGGAACAGGACATCCGCAATCAGGTTGCTCGCCTCGGACTTCAGGATTCTGTTAAATTTCTGGGTTCCCGTTCGGATGTGGGCGCTGTACTGACAGCAATGGATGCGTTCCTTTTCCCATCTTTTTACGAAGGGTTTGGAACGGTTATCATTGAGGCGCAATGCTCTGCATTGCCGATGCTGGTAAGTGATACCATTCCTTCCGAGACAAAGCTTTGTGACAGCGTGGAGTTCGCGTCCATTAAGGAGAAACCCGCCATATGGGCAGATAAGCTCCTCGAACTGATTGAAAAAAACGAGCGCAGGGATAATAGTGCACTGATTCGGGAGAACGGATACGATATCAGCCGGTCTTATAGCTGGATGCAGCAGTTCTATTTGGAAAAAATGAAGCAAATACAAAAAACGGCTGCATAACAAAAAATGAGGGAAAGCACATGAACTTGGTTGTGATGGTTGTGACAGCGGTTACTTTTTTAATCAATTCAAGACTGGGTGCGCTGTTGCTGTTGCTTGCTGTTGCCTACTTTATATTTACAGCCGAAGGGAATGTGTACGAGCGGCTTTTGAAGATCATCGTGTACACTTCTGCCTATTACACTTTTGATATATTCGGCGGACGGAAACGTCTGTCTGTGTGTATTGTCGCTATTGCATTGCTGTGTGCGCTGTTGACATTGAATATGCTGATGCGAGGTGCAAAGGTCGGCGTCAGTTCTGCCTGTAAACTGATTGCGTTGGTCGTGTTTCTGGGGGCATATGGTTTAAGCGTATGGACTTCCCATGATTCGATCGAAATGGTTTTTATGACCTATCATCTGGTGCTTCTGGCATACCTTGTTCTTATCATCCCGGTTGCCAAAAACGAGGAATTGATACAGACAGATACAGACGCATTGATGAAAGTCTACATCCATGGTGTCTGTGCGGTTGCGATTACACTGTATATCCAGTATGCGGCAAAAACAGTTCTTGGTATCTCCTTGGGGGAAATATATGAGTATAACTCAGCCCGTGTGATCTATAATGTCTATTTCTATTCCAAAAGCGTGCTGTCGCTCTATCTTGCGGTGGGATTGCTGTATGACTTCATAGCGTACATAAACAGCAAACGTGTTTCTGCGCTTATATGGATGGGGGTATTTGCAGGGGCAATCCTGCTCAATAATTCAAGAACTGGACTATTATGTTTTGCTGTGTGTGCCGGATTATACTGCATACGGAATGTAAAGAAAGCTGTCGGCAGTATCCGAGTGACGGCTATGCTGATGATACTGGGTGCTGCCGGTTTGTACATTATGCAGCTGATGCTTGCTTCAAGATCAAGTCTCAAAGGCTTTGCGGATGACAATGGCAGATTTGAAACGATCATCGAAGCACTCAGACTGCTGTCTCAGTATATATTTTCCGGAATCGGCGGCAGTGCAGCGGATTACACGCTCTCCAGCATGGGTATTTCTGTCCACAATTTCTTTGTGGCGTATTTGATTCAGTTTGGCATATGCGGCGGGCTTGCAGTGAACGCCTTGTTGCTTTCACCCCTGTTTGAACCAAACAACAGGCAATGGTATTTAGTGGTTTGTGCTATTCTGGGCGGTATGCTTTTTGCAAACTGGCACAATGTGCTGTATGTTGTACCGCTGTATCTGTTTTTCCTGCTTGAAAACAGAAGTGAGTATAATCAGCGATTCATCGCATGACAGGAGGTAAACAGTTGGTTTCTATACGATTTCTTGATCAATTCAAGTTGTATGAAGATCAAAGCGGCATGATGTCCTATGCGGAACGTGCCGTCAGAAAGGCTGTTAACATCCTTGAACGAAGCTATTGCAACCATTTGAACCCCAGTATCTTTGGAGACGAAAAAAACGCCGGGATGATTCGATTATTGTGTCCATAACGACCTTTCCGGCTCGGATCGGCTATGTGCATCTGGCGATCAAGTCCCTTTTGAATCAGACGGCGAATCCAGGGAAAATCATCTTGTGGCTGGCAAAGGATCAGTTTCAGGATGTTGAAATCCCGCAACAGCTTCGTGCGCTGTGTACATACGGATTGGAGATTCGCTTTTGTGACGCGGATCTGTTTGCCCATAAGAAATACTATTATGCGATGCGGGCGTTCCCTGAACAGATTATTGTAACCTACGACGATGACATTATTTATCCGGAGGATTCTCTGGAAAAACTGCTTGCAATGCACAGACGATATCCCAATGCCATCATTTGCAACCGAGGCAGGGAAATTAAAATGGAAAATGGTTTCGTGGCGTCGTACAAGGATTGGAAAGTCAGCGGTCGAGTTCCGGCGGGGATTCCGTCCTATCGCGTGATGGCATCTACGGGTGCGGGAACGTTGTATCCGCCCCATTGCATGCCGAAGGAAACCTTTGATATCGAGAAAATCAGGTCGTTGGCGTTAACTGCTGACGATTTGTGGATGAAAGTTATGAGCATTCTGGGCGGTGTGCCGGTGGCCAAATCTCAAACCCGTGGGAAGGCATTATGCATCAGCAAGGGGAAGCAGGACAGTACGCTGGCTCATCAAAATGTGGATCAAAATTTGAATGATCAAGTGATGAAAAATCTGCTGACACATTATCCGCAGGTTCTGCACACATTACTGGAAGATGGAGAAAAATATGAATAAGCCATCCATCTTTAAGCATTTTATATCCATTGGTACAGGCACAGTAATCAATATGCTGGTGGGCTTTCTGACCACACCTGTCTTGACGCGCCTTGTTGGTACTGCGGAGTATGGGCAATATTCCATATTCACCATGTATGCCAGCATTGCACTGATGATCCTTTGCATGGGCTTCGATCAGGCGCTGATTCGGTACTTTTATGGTTTTGACACACTGGATTATCAGCGAAGCATCGTCAAGGAATGCTGCGTTCTGCCCTTTGTATGTACCCTTCTGGCCGGCATTGTTGTCAATGTACTGAGCTGGCGGGGGCTTATTCAGTTTGAATTCGATTCCAGAGTCATGACCATGCTGACGATTTCGGTGCTTTTTCAGGTCATGAACCGCATTGACCTGATTTTGCTCAGAGTGACCTATCAGACAAAACTTTATTCCATGTTACAGGTCATGACGAAGCTCCTGTTTGCGGCGATTGCCATAGCGGGCTGCTTTTTGTTCAAGACACAAAAGCTGTTCATCCTGACGGCTGCATCCGCAGTCAGCTATGGAGCGGTTACTGTGATCGGCATCGGTTCTCAAAAAGAGTTTTGGAATTTCAAAAAAATCGGACAGCGATATTCCATAGATTAGGAAAGAACTATACCGTTATGCCTTTCCCTTTATCGTGTCCATGGGAATCACAACAATTTTTCAAGCCATTGATAAGATGTCTCTGAACCGCTACTGCTCTTATGAGGAAGTTGGAATCTATTCCAGCGCCCTCACGCTGGTTCATGTGTTTGCTATTGTACAGACCACCTTCGCTGCGATCTGGTCCCCTATGGTGGTGGAGCATTATGAAAAGGAACCGGAGGATCAAACCTTTTACCAAAAGGGCTTCCGAACAATGTCCTTCGTGATGTTCTTTATCGGCAGTTCTCTGATTCTGTGCAAGGATTTGTTCGTCCTGCTTTTGGGCGAGGATTACAGAGGCTCGGCGGCTATGATACCGTTCCTTTGCCTGTCGCCGATCATGCTGACCATATCGGACACAACTGTGATTGGCATTACATTCAGTAAAAAAAGCTATCTCCAGATCATCGTATCTGCGGTTGCCTGTGCGGTCAATATTGCGGGAAACACCCTGCTGGTGCCGATTATAGGTGGCATAGGAGCAGCGATTTCCACCGGCTTGTCTTATATTGTGTTCTTTGCTATGCGCACCATCCTGTCAAACAAATATTTCCCGATGAAGTGGGGTATGGGAAAATTCTCTCTCGTTACGCTTCTGTTTCTTGCTTATGCATGGTACAACACATTCCACAGCTTTGGAATGGTTACGGTTCTGGGATATGTGACGATTTTTGCGATCATGGTTTTCAATTATCGGGATGTAATACGGGATGGATTCCATTTGCTGAAGAATCGGTTTTCGTAATACATGGATACATTTGAATTGGAGGACGGATCATGGACAGGTGGAGACAAATTAACAGAATGATATTTCACCTTGCAGCTTGTTTGCTGCCAGCATACAACCGTTGCCGTTGGGGAAATAAAGTGAAGAACGCGTTTGCCCAAAATGCTTTTTCTCATGTCGGCGAGGCTGTTAACTGGGGAAAGAATGTCCTGATCTCCGTGGATTTTATCATTGGAGATTTTTCCGGAGTTGGCGACAATGCGCGTATTCCGAAAGGGGTAACCATTGGAAACGATGTAATGATTGGCAGAGATTTAAAGATATTCACCAAGAATCACAAAAGCGACAGGACAGATATCCCAATGAGGCTTCAAGGCTTTACAGAAATATCTCCACTCGTCATTGGAAACGATGTTTGGATCGGTGACGATGTAATCATTACAGCAGGATGCTGCCATATTGGTGACGGAAGTATTCTGGCAACGGGGGCTGTTGTCACAAAAGATGTTGAACCCTACTGCGTGGTTGGCGGTAACCCGGCAAAAGTCATCCGCTATCGAAAATAAATATATGTTGAATAAACGCATCTTTCTGTTTTTCCGGACAGGGTAAATTTGCTCTGATGATTTTGGGGGAGCAGAAAAGTATGCTGACGCCGAATATTGATTTACAAAACAAGTCCATATCGATTGCCGGTGCTGCTGGCTTTATCGTAGCCAACCTGGTCATGGAACTGCTGCGGGACACAGATACTGTGAAGATCATCGGTCTGGACAGCATAAGCGACTATTACACGGATAAGAAAGGGGTAAGCAATGATACACTCAAAAATGAAACGCTTGATGGCATATACCAGTAAATCGCGCTTTATCCGGTATTTGAGAGGCATGGGAATGGTCATTGGAGAATATACGGAATTTGCAAGTCCGATTCATTCAGAGGTTGATCTTGGACGGGCAAAATATATTTCTATTGGAGATCATTGCTTACTAGGTTCAGGAATTAAGTTAATTGCACATGATTACAGTTGGAAAGTGCTGGAAGATGCTTATGGAGAAGAACTCCCCAGTGGCGGCATGCCAATTCATATAGGCAACAATGTATTTGTTGGAGCGAATTGCACCATTTTGGGCGGAGTAAGCATTGGAAATAATGTGATTATTGCAGCCGGTTCGATGGTATGCAAGTCTTTGCCGGACAATACGGTTTGCGCCGGAATTCCGGCGAAGGTCATTAAATCCCTGGATGCTTATTATCAGAAACGGAAAGAAACGTATGTTACTGATGCAAAGAAAAATGCCCAATATATTTGGAACCATACGGAAAAACTTCCCGTCATGGACGAAATGATAAATTTTGCGGTGTTGTTCATGCCCAGAACAGCTGAAAACATCCAGAAGTATATCTTGCGTCGCCATCGGTTTGGTGGAAACGCAAAGCGGTATGCTGAAATTCTCCAGGATACAGAACAGCTATACCCGGATTACCAGGCATTTCTTATGGATGCACTGGGAGAAGATGTCGTAAAAAGGGAAATGAAGAAAGACTTCCCTAAGGAGTAGAGATCATTATGCTACACAGACAGAAACAGAAGCGCAGAATGGAAATATTCAAGGTCTTGGATATGCTTCAATAGATTGAAGGACATTGCTTACAGCGAGGATTCATGAACATGAAAATCATTTTAGTGTTGGCACTTGTCTGCTTTGAAATCATCAAAAGCTGTACCTATAATCAGAATATTCCGGATAATGTTTTACCCCCAAATGGATATTTTGAAGTGGACAAAACCGATGAAAATCGCAATGAAACCATTGACGTGGATTCCAATACGAATTTTGAGGATAAGAAAAATGCTGATGCGAATGATGAGATTATATCCATTGATCCTGCTGATGTGGAATGGAGTTTCGTTGAACGGATTGAAGATGACGACCTGATTAACATTTTATTGGTTGGTCAGGATCGACGGAAAGGAGAAAACCGTCAACGATCTGATACCATAATTTTGTGCTCCATCAATCCTGAGACTGGAGAAACTTCGCTTATATCATTCCTACGAGATTTATATGTGCAAATTCCTGGCAAATACTCGGACAATCGGCTGAATGCAACTTATGCATTCGGCGGATTTAAATTGCTGGATGCGACTTTGACTGAAAACTTCGGCATTTCCATTGATGGTAACCTCGAAGTGGATTTTACAGGGTTCGAGGCAATTATAGATAGGGTCGGCGGCATAGATATTGAGCTGACTTCTGCGGAGGCGGCTTATATCAACAAGCGTAATCATACGTCTATCGTTGCCGGTTTGAACCATTTGAATGGAGCTGAAGCTCTGACGTATGCCCGTGCTCGTAAAATTGATAGCGATTTTGGCCGTACAGAGCGTCAGCGAAAAGTGTTGTTAGCTATGTATGAACAGGCAAAGAATTTGTCTGTAACCGAGCTTTTGGGTTTGATGCATAATGTACGCTCTTATATAACTACTGACTTGACAGATAGCGAAATATTGTCGCTGCTCTACCGGCTGCTCCCCTTAGCTTCTTCGATATCAATAAACTCATACACAGTCCCAGCAGACGATTGTTATTATTATGCAAGTATTCGCGGAATGTCCGTACTGGTGCCAGACCTGCCACGGATTCGACAATGTCTGGAAGAATACTTACCATTGGAATAAGAGTGGATATATCGCCAAAGTCGGTGCAGGTCCATCTACCGGATATGTCCGTATTTAACATAATATCTCCATCATTGCAAGTAAAATGATGGAGATGTTTTTATGCTGATGGTGATTTAGAAACGGGAAATTATATCAGTTTACAAAAATCCTTTGCTCATGCCTAAAAACGCATGCGCATCGTTCAATCCTCCCTGACCGCCATCACGACAAACCGTCCATTTGCGCCGCCGTAAGTGCGGTCACAGGTGATGAGCGTCAGAAGGTGGTCGTCGCCGGTTCGAATCCGGCCATCAGCTCCACGAAATGTCACCTTCCGTTATAGACGCAGAGGGTGTTTTTTTATAGCTGTTTGTCTGGCAAGCAGCTTTTTTGATGTAAAAAGAGCCGACATTCCGCCGGCTCTCTGTCGTTTGTTTCTTTATAATCCTTCTTACTTCTCCAGCTTATCAAACGCTTCATTTCTCAGATGATAGCTGTACGGCCAGCGGTAACGCAGCCCTTTCGGATCCGGCACAAACTGCCTTTCCCAATCATACCAGCCGTCCAACTGCTCTTTCGAGCCGATGGCACTTTCGGTGTACTTCATCGTGGCATAGACATTATTGTTGGCTTCAAAGTTACCCTTGCCCGCATCCATCATCGCGGTAAGCGCAGCGGCAAGGCAGTAATGAATGCCGACAAAATTATAGCCGTAAGGTGCGATTTCCTCCAGCGTCACGTCGCTCTTGCCGTTATGCGCGCCGAGGTCCGGATACCACTTCCAGCCTTTATCCTTCTCGGCAATCTTTTTGGCGGCTTCAAAACGGTCCTTCGGCGGGATATCGTTAATCATAAAGACAAGAGTCATATCCGCACCCGCTTCACGATAGGCCACGCAGCGTTCAATCGCCTCATCGAGCGTCTTGACATCCGTGCGTGCCACAAGAATGCAGTCCGTCCCCTTCAGGGCTTCCGCACAGGCGCGGTATTTGCCCACGGCTT
>UMCH01069494.1_pt1 | contig 20764 bp, 13 predicted proteins | sample 1964201 | NCBI WGS metagenome assembly UMCH01 (sample SAMEA4835965, study PRJEB28245) | human gut metagenome | biome: gut microbiome; material: fecal sample | place: Denmark | collected 2008 | reverse complement strand
TGGCGGTTATCCGCCGAAAGATCTGCGGCACAAATTTTTGATGGCAAAGGAAAGTGACGCTAAGGAGCTGACGAAGGGGGCACTGCCAGAAGGACTTGAGGCGCTGCCGCTTCCAGGGCATTTTTTTGAGATGACAGGATTTCGCACAGCCGATGATGTGGTTTATCTGGCGGACTGTCTTTCCAGTCGCGAAGTACTGGACAAGTATCAGATTGGATTTCTCTACGATGTGAGGGCGTATCTATCCACATTGGAAATGGTGAAGGCGCTGAAGGCGAAGCTCTTTGTCCCGGCTCACGCGCCTGTCACGGAGGACATCACAGAGTTGGCGCAGTATAACATTGATAAGACCCATGAGACCGCAGAGCACATTCTGGAAAGGTGCGGCGAGCCGATCTGCTTTGAGCATCTGCTGCAAAGGCTTTTCGCGGATTATAAGCTGGAGATGAATTTCCAGCAGTATGCTCTGATCGGAAGCACTGTGCGTTCCTATTTGGCATGGCTGAAGGACAACGGCCGTCTGAAGGTGCGTTTTGAGGATAACCTGCTTTTGTGGGAGCGGGTGTAGAGAGCATGGAGTGAAAAGGAGAGGAAAAATGGTGAAGAAAAAGCTGATTTTAGTGATTAATCCCGGCTCTACTTCCACGAAAGCGGCCTGCTTTCAGGAGAAAAAGCTGGTGAATTCCCGTGAGATTCTTCATGGGGCCGAGGAATTGAAGAATTTTTCTTCCATCAATGAACAGCTGGAATTTCGAAAAGAGGCTGTTTTGAGCTATCTGAGAGAGAATGGATTAGGGCCGGAGGATTTGCAGGCCATAGCCTGCCGGGGCGGTAATGTGGGACAGCTAGAGCCGGGGGCGTATGAGGTAGACCAGGCTTTTGTCGAGGCATCCTTCCATTCGGAAACTCCGCATCCGGCGAATCTGTCACCGATCATCGGATATGAAATTGCCAAAGAGGTGAACGAAAAGTTAGGAAGGACACCGGACAGTCCGGACGCTTTGAAAGCCTATGTCTATGACCCTGTCTGCGGCTGCGGGATTCCGGAAAAGCTCTACACCATCACTGGGATACCGGAAATAGAGAAACCCTTTCTCACCCATGTGCTGAACAGTCGGGCTGTCAGCATTGAAGAGGCCAAAAGAGAAGGAAAGAAGCTGGAAGAGACCTGTTATATTGTGGCACACTTAGGCGGCGGGATTACGGTGAATCTCCTGAAAGGCGGCCGGATTTTAGATCTTGTGGGGGATGACGAAGGAGGATTTTCCCCGGAGCGTTCCGGGGGGCTTTCGGTTCGTCTTTTGACCAAGTTGTGTTACAGCGGCCGTTATACAGAACAGGAGATGCAAAAGCGTCTGAAGGGCAAGGGCGGTCTGATGGCTTATCTGGGAATGAACGATCTGCGGGAAGTGGAAAAAAAGATCGCCCAGGGTGATAAACAGGCAGCGTTGATATTGGATGCAATGATTTTGCAGACGGCCAAGGATATCGTTTCCCTGGGTGCGGTGACATGTGGGAAGATAGACAAGATTATTTTGACTGGGGGTATGGCCCACTCGAAGATGCTCACAGATAAGTTGAGAGAACGGGTGGAATTTTTGGCCCCAGTGGATGTGATCGCCGGAACCTATGAGATGGAAGCACTGGCATTTGGAATTTTGCGGGTGCTGCGGGGAGAAGAGAAGGCCCGTCGATTGCCCGGGCAGACCAAGAAGGATTGAAAAGAAGATTTGAATAAGAAGAAATGTTTCCAGACTGTAATATTTCAGAAACTGTCTGGAGATTTTCTTTTGTTAGAATCATCCAAAGGGCAAGGCCGGGGTGAGGGCCGGTACTTGTGAAAGGAGGAGTCATGAAGATACTGGAAGTAAAGAACCTGAGAAAAGAGTATGGCCAGGGTGAAACCCTGGTAAAAGCTTTGGACGGAGTGAACCTGAGTGTGGAAAAAGGAGAATTCCTGGCAGTGGTGGGAAGCAGCGGAAGCGGAAAATCGACGCTGCTGCATATGATGGGCGGACTGGATGTGCCTACCAGCGGCGAGGTGATTGTAGACGGAAGAAATTTAGCGAAGATGAAGGACGAACAGCTTACGATTTTTCGGAGACGAAACATCGGTTTTGTGTTTCAGAGCTATAACCTGGTTCCCATGCTGAATGTCATGGAGAACATCACGCTGCCGTTGGGACTGGACGGGAAGAAGGCGGACGGGGCATATATTCGGGAGATTGTCAAAACCCTGGGCTTAGAGGAAAAGACTGAGAGCCTGCCAAGCCAGCTTTCCGGCGGACAGCAGCAGAGGGTGGCCATCGCGCGGGCCCTGGCGTCGAAGCCAGCGATTTTGTTGGCGGATGAACCCACGGGGAATCTAGACAGCCGTACCAGCCAGGATGTGCTGGGGCTTTTGAAGGTTACCTGTGAAAGGTTTCATCAGACCATGGTGATGATTACCCACAATGAAGAGATTGCACAGCTTGCGAACCGAATTATTCGGATAGAGGATGGAAAACTGGTGAAAGGAAGTGGTCTCCATGATTTCTGTGAATAGTAGGCCTACCCTGAGACTTCTGACCAGACGTTTTCTAAAGTTGAACCGGGGGAGAAACCTGATCGCAGTTCTGGCGATTGTGATGACGGCAGTGATGTTCACCTCGGCGTTTACAGGCGTGCTGTCTGTGCTGCGCTCCACCATGAACCAGGACATGCGGACCAGTATGGATTCCAGTCATCTGGCAATTCAGGATTTGACGAAGGAGCAGTTTGAACAGATCATAGACTATGAAAAAATCGATCGAATGGGATACACGGTTTTTATGTCGACGGTGGAAAACGCCAAGCTGAGAGATTCTGGGACGGAGATACGGTATGCAGACAGGAACGGAGCGTCAAGCTATCAATGTCTGCCCACTGTAGGGAATCTCCCAAAGAAGGAAAACGAGGCAGCTATGAGCACGATCACCTTGGATCTTCTGGGGGTGCCTCATCAACTTGGAAGTCCTGTCACCCTGGAATTTATGCTGTCGGGCAAAAAGGTGACCCAGACGTTTTCACTGAGTGGCTACTGGGAAGGGGACACTCTGGCTCAGGCGCAGATGATCTGGGTGTCAGAACGATACTGCTTAAAGCATGTTAAGACTGCCACAGAAAAGGCGATCGCCCTTGGAGATTATGAGGGGGACTACAATCTGAGCCTCTGGTTTCGCACCCCGCTGTTTTTGGAGCATTACAAAGAAGAGATAGATCAAAGATATGGGGTTTCGGACACACAGGCCCGGATGGATATACCGCCGGCCTACGATAAACTGTTCGGGGAAGACGGGTTTCCAGTGGGAACAGTGCTTCTGATTCTGGCGGTGATTTTTCTGGCCGGATACCTGATTATCTATAATGTGTTCTATATCTCTGTGAAAAACGATATCCAGTCCTATGGACTTTTGAAAAACGCTGGGACGACGGGCAGGCAGCTTCGATGGATTGTGCGCAGGCAGGCGTTGGTTCTGGCGGCGGTGGGAATTCCCATAGGCCTGCTGACGGGCTGGTTCGTGGGACGGGGCATGACTCCTTATCTGCTTACCTCTGAATTGGGCGGTGAAAAGCCGCAGATACTCATCAGCACGAATCCCTGGATTTTTCTGGGAGCAGCGCTGTTTTCCCTGGGGACAGTGTACACAGCCAGCCTTCGCCCCTGCAAAATGGTGGCGAAAATCTCTCCGGTGGAGGCGGTGAAATTAGAAGAGCCATCTGTGAAAGGAAAGCGCAAGAAGACCGGAAAGGTGACTCCTGTGCGGATGGCGCTGGGAAATATGCGCAGAATGTGGAGAAAGTCTGTCTTGGTGATTTTGTCTTTGACTCTGCCTATTTTTCTGCTGAACTGTGCATATGTGGTCCGGGAGAGCTTTGACTTTGACCTCTATATTGACAGCTTTATTTCCTCCGATTTTTGCGTTACAGGATGTTCCATGAACGCCAAGTATTCTGATTTTCATGCGATCACTCCGCAGTTTCTGGAGGAACTGGAAAAAAGAGAAGAGGTAGAATCGGTGGCCTGTGTGTATGAGACAGAATCCATGCATGATCTGGACGATAACGGATATGAGAATCTAGGGCGGTTGATGCGAAAGGCAAAAGAGGAAAATATCATCGACGGATACCAGATGGAACGGGAGCAGAAATTCCTGGAAAGCAGACAGGTGATTTCCCATGTCCTAGGAGTCAGCCAGGGGGCCTTTGAGAAAATGGAATTTTTGGGGGAAGGCTGTACCTGGGAGGAGTTTCAGTCCGGGAACTATGTGATTGTGAACAGACAGAGGGACATTCCGGGAAATTACTACCATCCAGGAGATACCGTCACCGTAGAGCTGGGTGAAGGACGGGAGGGAACCTATACGGTTCTGGCTGTGGGAGAGCTGGCCTACGATCTGGATTATCCCTTTGCTGCAGGCACTTATTTTGACTATTCCTTTTATCTTCCGGCTCAGGAGTATCTGAAGCTGGGTGGAAATTCCGGCGCCATGACGGCGGGGATAGATGTCCGGGACGGCACGCAGAGAGCCTTTGATCGATGGCTGAAAGCTTACACAGAGGAAAATTCCAGCACAGAGCTCTATGTACAGTCCAGAATGTCCATTGAAAAAGAATGTGAACAGTTTGCCGGAAAATATATCATGGTTTTAGGGCTTTTATGCGGCGTAATCTTTGTGATCGGCGTGCTGAATTTCTTTAATACCTCGGCGGTTTCCATCCTGACTCGGAAAAAGGAATTGTCTTTGTTGGAGGCAGTCGGAATGACGAAGAAACAGATTCGGCGGATGCTCATGACGGAGGGCAGTCTTTACTTTTTGGTGTCTTTGCTGATTGCGGATACCGTGGGACTTGTACTCATGAAAAGTGTGCTGATGCGGACAGTGGGGCAGACATTCTTTTTTGTCTATACACCGTCGGTGACTGCCAGCCTGGCGGCTATGCCGCTTTTATTGCTGATCGCTTTTGGTGTTCCCCTGTACAACTACCGGAAAATGTGTCGGGAGACGATTGTGGAGCGAATACGGGAGGAGTGAGAAAGAAAAGCGGTGCGCAGGGAGTACGACGGCGTCAGTGTTCAGTTGGAAACTGTAAAAGCAAAGTTTCTCTCTGATAGATAAGCAGGAGAATCTGTGGTATACTAAGGATGTATAAAAGGAACAATCCAAGCAAGTCTGTTTGAGAGGATGTGAGCAGGGTGATTAACAATGAGATTAATGCAATCAAAGACAGAATCTGCCTGACAGTAATGTCGAAACGGATTTACCTGTTCGGTTTTTTTGCAAAAGGTACTTATAATGAAGACAGCGACTATGATTTTTATATAGTAGTCCCGGACGATGCTGGAAATCAGATTGAGCTGTCTCAGAAAGCATATAAATCTCTCCGTGGAATCCGAAAGCGCCCGGTTGACATTGTGGTAGGGTACGAATCGTCCTTTGATGAGAGAGCAAAAGAAAATACCCTTGAGAAAATTGTGAAACAGGAGGGTTTGTTATTATATGAAAGATAAGGAACTGCTTCAGGAATGGATTAATTTTGCCAAAATGGATTTTCTTACAGCAAAGCATCTTTAATGAGCATATGTATCCGAAGCCGCTGGAAATTATCTGTTATCACTGCCAGCAGTCCATTGAAAAGCTGCTAAAAGGTCTTTTAATTTCTAAAAATGTGACGATAAAAAGACTCATGACCTCGGTCTTCTGGCAGAACTGCTTCAGGAATATGAAACTGTAGATGAGAAATATTTTGAGATGTGCGATGATCTGACGCCGTATGGTGTAAAGATTCGATATTCACAGGAGCTCTACATTGAGGAATATCATGTTACAAAAGCACTGCAGGAGACGGAAATCTTGTATGATTGGCTGATGGGAATCTTAGAAAGTTAACAAGAAAGTCAGAACAGGCAGGAAGAAAAACAGATAAAGAAAGGTGAAATATAGAAATGCGTAGAAAGCAGGTGTGCATGGAGAAAAACTTACATGTCGCTTGCTTTCTTTATTTGATTTGAAGAATGTACTTGAAGCAACTAAAATAGATCATTGGCAGAACTGTCTTTGTGAAGCATTCGGAGAGGTGTTCAGCGTTTATTGTGTGAATCTGCTACAGGTCAAGCAGAGCAGGTAGAAAAAAGAGAAGGGAAAGGAGCGTTTTTCCTGCAAACACAATGTTTTCAAGTAGACCCAAAAGGGAAATTTTGGTAGGATGAAAACAAGAAGTGACAGGTTGATTTTGGAATTACTATACCATGAGAGTTTACTGGACGGTGAATGGGGAGAAAGTATTCGGAGCTTATGCAGAGTGGAAGCAGATGCGGTAAGAGATGAAACTATATAAAGAGTTAAGCTGTTCTAAGAAAAGGAGGACGCAATGAAGAAAAGAAAAATAGTATTAGCAGGATTGTTGACGGTTTCTTTGGCAGTACCGATGCCTGTCGGCGCGGCAGTGGAAGTGACAGAGAAAAGCGAGGCGGAGACGTCTGCTCCCTGCGAAGAGGAAACTTCTGAAGAAGATGATATTTCGGGGTCAGAGGAAATCTTTACAGAGGAAGAAGGGGCTTTCCAGGAAAGTGCTGAGGATTCGGATGAGACAGAAGAAAGGGAATACCCGGAGGAAAATATACAGAAAGAAGAGCTTTCTGGGGAATCGGAGTCAGAAGAGACTACGGATGAGACCCTCACAGCAGCGGAACAGGGAGCAGAAGATACATCGGAGATTATTGGGGAAGGGACCTGCGGAGAGAATGTGACATGGACATTGACCCAAAAGGGGACATTGACCCTGAGTGGAACAGGACCAATGGAGGATTTCAGCAGATGGACATCACGGCCATGGGATAGAGAACGAGTGAATTGGGTGATTATTGAACCTGGAGTGACGAGCATTGGAGACTATTCGCTTTTCTACGCGAACATCAAAGAAATCAGTATACCGGAGAGTGTGACACGAATTGGAGAGGAGGCTTTTGGGAGTTGTCATAGGCTGGAAAGTATTGAACTGCCGTCGGGTCTCACTGAGATTGGAAACGGCGCTTTTTCGGAATGCAATAGGCTGGAAAGTATTGAACTGCCGTCGGGTCTCGCTGAGATTAAAAACGATGTTTTTTCGGGCTGCGATAGCCTGGAAAGTATTGAACTGCCGCCAGGTCTCACCGAGATTGGAAATGACGTCTTTTACTCGTGCGATCTGCTGGATAATGTTGTGATACCGGAGAGTGTGACGCGGATTGGAGACGGGGCATTCGAGTCTTGTAAAAATCTTAGGAATCTCACTTTACAGGAAGGGCTAACAGAGATCGAGGACTCTGCTTTTGAGGGGTGTGACAGCCTGGAAGAAATCGTGCTTCCTTTTACGGTAAGCAGGGTGGGGGATATAGCATTTAGCAGATGCGATAATCTTCTTTCCATTCAGGTGGCAGAAGGAAACCAAAGTTATTATTCCTTGGACGGGGCTTTGTTTAGCCAGGATCGAAGACTGGTTACCTGTCCGGCAGGGAAAGCCGGCGATTATGAAGTTCCGGAAGGGACAGTGACGGTTGGAGGAAGAGCTTTTTATGGCTGCAATAAGTTAGAGGCGGTTGTTCTGTCTTCTGCGGTGAAAGATGTGGAACAGTATTGGGGCTATATGTCTTTTAGAAGTGCGGCAAGGATTGAGGTATCGGAGGAAAACCCGTACTATTCTTCGCTGGATGGAGTGCTGTTTGACAAAGAGAAGACGGAACTGGTTGCCTGCCCTACGGGAAGAACAGGAACGTATGTGATTCCGGACAGTGTCAAAGTAATAGGACTCTATGCTTTTGAGGAGTGCGAGGATTTGACGGAAGTTACAATTCCTAATGGGGTGGAAGTGATTGGAGGCAGGGCTTTTGAGGGGTGTAAGAAGTTAAAAGAGGTCAGCATTCCAGCCAGCGTAAAACATATCAGGTCTGGAGCCTTTTACGATTGCACCAGATTGAAGAAGATTGTCTTTTATGGAGAGAACCCGATTCCAAATGATGGGTCTGAATTGGAGATTTTTCAGTATGTGGTGGCGGATGCCTATTATTGCAAAGAGATTTGGGGAGAGGAGATGGATCAGCATTATCAGGCTGCAACCCTGACCTTCCATGACTGTGTACCCTCTCCTTCTGAGATCAGTCAGGTGAAAGGACTGGGATATAATGCCGTGGAGATCAGCTGGGAGCCGGTGAATAATGCAGAAGGCTACCGCCTGTATTATCAGGAGGAAAACGGCGAGCCGTGGAAATATATCACGCAGCTTTCAGGCGGCGAGAATACTTCCTATGTACATACGGGACTGCAAAGCGGGAAAGAGTACACATATTATCTGCGGGCTTATCATAGCCTGGATGACGGGGAGAAACTGTTTGGGGCGTATTCTGCCGGAAAAACCGGAAAGACAGAGGCATCCAGGGCCAAGATCAATAAAGTGCAAAGCTGGGGATACAACGCGCTGAAAATCAGCTGGGACGCTTTGGAAAGCGCGGACGGTTATCGTCTGTATTATCAGGAACCGGGTTCTGCCTGGAAATATGTGACGCAAATTGCAGATGGCGACGCTACTTCCTATGTGCATACAGGGCGGACTACCGGAAAGACCTATACTTATTATGTACGGGGCTATCGTAATGTGGACGGGCAGAAAGCCTTTGGCTCTTATTCTGCGGGAAAGAGCGGGAAATCCCTGCCCAGACAGGCGAAGATCACGAAGGCCAGGGAAGGGAAGAACCAGGCCACACTGAGCTGGGACAAGGTGAACGGGGCCAGCGGCTATCGGATTTACTATAAGAATTCCGAGAACGGGAAATGGCATTATGTGACCCAGATCGGAAAAGGGAGTACGACCTCCTATACCCATAAAGGCATTAAGGAAGGAAAAGACTATTATTACACCATGAGAGCCTACCGGACGGTGAATGGGAAAAAGGTGTTCGGGGCTTATGCGAAATGGAGACAGGCAGGTGTAACTGCCTGAAGCGGCCAGATTTGTAATTACTTGTTTTTACCTTCGATTTATTCCTGTGTTTGTTGCTGAAATACGATGATTCCAGATAGACGCAGAAGGAAAATATTAGTAAAATGAAAACAAGAAATGACAGGCATATTTCGGAAGAACAAAGAGGGAAGAAAGGAAACGAAGAACAGGACTTTTGTGCAGAAAGGGGAATGAAAGAATGAAAAAGAGAAAATTAGTTTTTGCAGGAATATTGGCCGTTTTTTTGCTGGCTCCAATTCCAGCTTCTGGCGCTGCGGCAGAGATAGTGGAAGAAAAAGAGGGAGATTTCTCTGTAGAGAAGCCTGCGGAAGAAAGCTTTTTGGGGGAAGACGTGATATCCGAGGATACCCAACCAGATGAAAAAAATGGATTTATGACAGAAAATGATCTCAGAACATCTGATGCGGAGAACAATGTAGAGGTCGTTTCCGAGGGAATTTGTGGTGAAAATGTAACATGGAGACTCGACAGTAAAGGAACACTGACATTAAGTGGAACAGGACCGACGACAGACTATCGCCGTTGGAGCGAGGTTCCGTGGTATCGGAAAAATGTGAGACGAGTGACGGTTGAAGCGGGTATTACCAGTATCGGGGATTATTTTTTTGACTCCCAAGATTTTATAAAGGAGATAATCCTACCGGAAAGTATAACGAGAATTGGAAGGAGTGCGTATGAAAGCTGTGACGGACTGGAAAAGGTCTATCTTCCAGATAGTATTGCAGAGATAGGAGAAAGAGCATTTGAATCTTGTGATAGCCTGGAAAGCTTTGAATTTCCGCTTGGTTTTACGGAAGTGCCGGGGTCAGTTTTAGCGAACTGTGAACAGCTGAGACAGGTCGTGCTTCCAGAGAGCATAACCAGTATTAAAAGCAAGGCGTTTTATAAATGTGAGAATTTAATAAACATTGTGCTGCCGGAAAGTCTTTTGGAGATAGAAGAGGATGCATTTTTTTCCTGCACGAACCTTGACAAGATCTGGATTCCTTCTGCAGTGCAAGCAATAGGTGAGGATGCTTTTGCCGGTTGCTGCAGTCTGACGGAAATCCAGGTATCTGAGGACAATGAAACCTATGCTTCTATAGACGGCGCTTTGTTTGATAAAGAGTGTACGATGCTTCTTGTAGTTCCAAGTGGAATGGAGGGAATTTATAGTGTTCCGGAAGGGGTTATCTATATAAAAGGGGCTTTTTCTGATTGCGGAAAAATCACCAGAGTAAATATTCCTGCCAGCGTGCAAGAGATAGATATATCAGCCGTAAGGCGGGCTGATTATATCTGGGTGTCTGAAGAAAATCCGTATTATAGTTCCTGGGATGGTACACTTCTGAATAAAGAGATGACAAAGTTTCTTGTGTGTCCCATGAGCCGGAGAGGGATTTTTGAACTTCCCGCTAGCGTAAAGATAATTGGAGACCGTGCTTTTTTAGATACTTCTCTGGAAGAAGTTCAGATACCAAATGAAGTGACGGATATTGGAGACGGAAGCTTTATGGGCAGCAGTATAGTAAGAGTACATATCCCTGCCAGTGTACAGCATATAGAGCAGGGGGCTTTCTTTAGCTGTACGAGCCTGAAGAAGATTGTATTTTATGGGAAAAACCCTATTATAGATGATCCATATAATGAAGAAGTCTTTTTCTGGGTAAATGCAGATGTCTATTACAATGAGGACATTTGGGGCGTGCCGGATAAACATTGGCAAGGCGGAGCATTGACATGGCATGACTGTGTACCGTCTCCGTCTGAAATCAATCAGGTGGGGGAGATAGGGTATCAATCATTGGAAATACACTGGAATCCGGTGAAGAATGCGGAGGGCTACCGTCTGTATTATCAGGAAGACGGAGGGGCCTGGAAATTTGCGGCGCAGATTGAGGGAAGGGATAATACGTCTTACGTTCACACCGGTTTGAAATCAGGAAGAGACTATATTTACTATGTGAGGGCTTACAGTACGCTGGATGACGGGGAGAAGCTGTTCGGGGCATATTCAGACGGAAAGAGCGGACGGGCAAAAAATTCCAGATCCGAAATTGAAAAAATCCAAAGTTGGGGCTACAGTGCTTTGAAAATAAACTGGAAGCCAGTGCAGGATGCGGAGGGTTATCGGATTTATTGTAAAGAACCTGGAAAGTCATGGAAATACGTGACCCAGGTCGCAAACGGGGAGACGGTCTCATATATTCATACTGGCCGGATCACAGGAAGGAATTATACTTATTATATCAGAGCTTATCGTACTCTGGACGGAAAGAAAGTTTTCGGCGCTTATTCCGATGGAAAGAGCGGAAAAGCGGTGCCAAAACAAGTGAAGATTACCAAGGCCAAGGCACAGAAAGGCAAGGCGGTTTTGGCTTGGAATAAGGTGAACGGAGCCAGCGGCTACCGGATTTACTATAAAAATTCCGAGAACGGAAAATGGCACTATGTGACTCAGATCGGAAAAGGAAGCACGACCGCCTACACCCACAAAGGTATTAAGAGCGGAAAAGAATACTATTACACCATGAGAGCCTACCGGACGGTGAATGGGAAAAAGGTGTTCGGGGCTTATGCAGGGTGGAAACAATTGAGATAAAGGCAAATGCTGAAAAATGGAACAAGTGGATAAATCAGCGGTATTGATAAGGGGAAGCGCATGAGAAAAAGAAGAATTTTGATAACATGTGCAATGACAGTATCATTATTGTTTTCTATGCCAGGTTTATCTTGGGCGGCAGTAGAAGAAGCAGAAAAGACAGAAATCTATGAGACAGAAGAGACCGAAGAAATGAAAGCAATAAGTGCTGCAATGGATGAAGAAATGAGAGAGCAAGAACGTATTTCTGAAGAATGTTTGGAAGTGTATGAAAGAGAATGGGAGGAGGAAGCTCTATATTCAGAAGAAGTGGAAGATGAAACAGAGGAGGTTTTTTATTGGGAAGGTGAGGCTTATGCGGTGGGAGAGCTTTTGGAGGAGTCTGGCTTTCAGGGAGAAGAGACAATATTAGAAGACAGTTTTTTTGTAGAGACGCCATATACAAGGACGGAAACAGCAGGGGAAGTTATTATTGATATGGAGCCGGATTTCACAAGATTAGAGCTTCAAAGAGCACTGTATGAGGAACATGAAGGTCGACATTTGACTGTAAATGTTCCGGCAGGAATCTATGAGATGGATGATAGAGTTTACGTGAAATCCGATACAACTCTCCATTCAGATGTAGGGGCGATATATAGACGCATTTCAAAAATAGGATATTGTACCTTTCTTTCCTCGAAGAATGATGATGGTGATGTGGGCGGTTACGAGCAGATAAAAAATGTCTCAATTATCGGTGGAACATTTGATGGGGAATATCAAAAAGGACAAATGATGCGCTTTACACATGGGAGTAATATCACGGTCCAAAACGTGACCTTTATGTGCATAAGTGCGGGAGGGCATATGCTTTCGCTGGAAGGTGTGGATGGCGCAGTGGTGGAGGATTGTTCCTTCAAGGGTTTTGACCAAAATGGTGATAAGCGAAAAGAAGCGGTTCATATTGATGTAGTCCATAATGAGACTATTGCACCAGGAAGCGACAACTATGATGATACTGCCTGTAGAAATATTACAGTATCAAATTGTAAATTTAAAAATGTGAGCAGAGGAGTAGGGTCGCATAGTGCAGTGGATGGGGTGTTTGTAAGTAATGTCGTTGTTACAAACAATACGTTCGAAAATGTTTACAATGAACCAATTAAGATTATTAATTATAAAGATACTGTAATTTCTAACAATCAGATTAATAACTGTAAACATGGGATTTTAGTGCATACACGTTTAAATGAATCGTCGTATTATGATCCTTTGCCCGGTACAGTGACAGAAAAAGTGCCGTCTGCAGAAGACCAATATAATTATAATGTTGCTGTCCAGGGGAATACCATCACGAATATACAAGGAGAAGGAAACGAGGAGAAGAATACGGGCTATGGTATTATGGTCAAAGGCGACCCGGAATATCCATTGGGAGGCATCCAGGTGATTGACAATCAGGTCGGCACGGAGGATGAGAATGGAAGTGTACCTGGGGCAAAGGGATATGGAGTTCGTTTGAATCGGTATGCGATGTATTGTACTGTGTCAGGGAATGAGATTATATCCACAGGGCTTGTAGGAATTAATCTTAAGGATAATAGTGATAACAATAATATTGAAGGAAATGAGATTCATTATCCAGGAGCGTATGGTATTTTTGTGGAAGAATGCGATTCCGCACGTATTTATTCTAATCGGGTAGTGGAGAGTAGGAGAAGCAGTTTCGGTTTCACAAAGAGTCCAAATTGCGATATTCAGGAAAACCGAAGCAAAAGCAGCCATGCCGGAGGTATCTCGGTAGCGACAAATAGTAATTCTCCTACCATACGCAAAAATATAATTTATGACCCTAATTGGTATGGAATTTATGTTGCTGATACCAATATAGTTAAAGTTTTGACCAATACTCTTCAGCGGATTCGGAACAATATAGGAATTCATGTCAGAGATTGCGATCGTCTGAATACCAGTTACAATTCTTTCACCAATACAACTAAGACACCGATTAAGCTTTTGAGAGTGACGAAAGCAAACACGACCAGTTTGGAACTTATAAAAGTTAACGAGATAACTGCTGGCAGTACTCGGGTTCGGGGGACAGCAGGTAAGGCTGGTTCAACGGTGACAGTTACAGTGAATGAGAAAGATTACAAAACTGTAGTCGCAGAATCCAGAACTTTTTCTTCTTATCTGATTCCAGCTATGAGTAAAGGGACGAAGGTAGTAGTAACAGAAAAAGATGTGAAAGGTAACATGGTAAAGGCGGCCGCTACAGTTGCGTAGAACAAGGAAGTAGATTTGATTGCAGTTTTGAAATGGGAAAAGGCTGTGATAATAACGATCCGTGTCATCAGAAAGACCTTGACTTGTCCTGCGGGATAAGTTAAGGTCTTTTTAGATCATGGAACAGGTGGAAAAACTTCCGGGGATGGAGTCTTATAGATAGAAACTCCGTTTTGGGTATATAGAAAGGAATAGATTATCATTTCAGGGGGTGGACATATGAATCACAATGCGCAAGGGCAGAATCAGCGGGCTTATCTGGAAATGCTAAAGATCGCTCAGGGACGGTTAAAGGACAGACCGGCAGAGGAGATTGCAGAGAAGACAGGGCTGATTTACCGGAAAGAAGATGGGGTTTTTCTGGCAGTCAGTATGAACCAGAAATATGAGATTTCTTGTTCTGATTTTCTGTGCGGGCAGAAGATCGACCAGTGGTTTCACCTGGTCTTGCTGCATTATATGGACCTGGGGGATGGGACTCCTGTGTCGAAGGAGTTGATTACCTTCGGGGAGATGAAAGACGGTCTGATCAGAGGAACGAAATACGATCGTACGATGGTCCAGGAGATCAAGAAGTTCTTGAAAGATAAGGAACCGGACCAGGTGAAGACAGTGTGGAAAACGTTGGGCGCTGAATTCGTTTCTTCCAGGGCGGATTTATGTGCGATATTTCCATTTCTCCCCCGCTTTCCTCTGACCGTGAACGTGTGGTTTGCCGATGATGAGTTTGAGGCTACTGGAAAAATGTTGTTGTCCCAGACAGCGGACCGATATCTGACTGTGGAGGACGCGGTGATCGTGGGTGATATTGTCTTGAACCGATGGAAGGAAGCGTGGGACGATTATGAACATCAAGGAATTACAGTATTTTAAAGTGGTATGTGAGCAAAAGAGTATTACCAAGGCGGCCAGTGTTTTGTATATGACACCGCAGGGGCTGAGCAAGGTGATGAAAAATATAGAGGCTCAGTTAGAAGCCTCACTGCTGATTCGGACGGGGGCGGGAGTGCAGCTTACGGAGTCTGGAAAGTATCTGTATGAGCGCTTGCCGGAGCTTTTGGAGTCTTATCAGTCGATCTGTAGTGAGATTCGCTGTATCGAACAGAGACAAAATCATGAGATTGACCTGCTCTCCGCCTACGGAATTCTGCGTCTGGTGACTCCGGAGTGCATCGCGCAGTTTAAGGGGGAGCACCCGGATATTAGATTTCAGTATCGAGAATATCCCGATCAGGAGGTGGTGCGGCGGCTGGTCTCAGGGGAAGGAAATGTGGCCTTTACCGTGGGGGACTGGGAGGCGAAGTACTTAAATTCCACGTTCATGGAGCGGTTTCAGATTAAGCTTTTGGTGTACCGGGGGCATCCGTTGAGCCAAAGAAAATCCGTGACCATCCAGGACCTAAAAGGAGAGCCGTTGTACATTGAAAGCTCTGAGTTTCATGTGCAGAGGCTGATTGTGGACCGATGTCGTGCGGCAGGGTTTGAGCCGAACATTGTGTTTGAGACCAGCGGCTTTAGCCTGTGTCATAAGATGGTCAGCAAAAAGAAGGGAATCTCCGTGACGGTAGATTTTATCTTTGACGATATGAAGGATGAAAATTTGGTGATGATTCCGTTTTCCGACGGGGAATATTGCTGGGATACTTATATGCTCACCAGGAACGGGAACACAGATAACCCGGACATTCAGATTTTTCACGATCACGTGATGAAATGGATTTCCAAGGTTCAGAAAAATCCCGGACTGCGGTGAGAGGGCTTCACAAGGTAGTTGAGGCGGCTCAACAGTTTTCTGATTCCCAGAATGAGAAAACTATGTTAAATTAAAAACGAATTCACCATAAAGACCAATAAGAGAGACCGCGTCTGCGAACACCTCAGCAGACGCGGTCTCTCTTTCGGTTCTAGGAAAGACCTTGTTATGATAATTCTTTCCTAGAACAGAAACGCTCTGGTAAAGCTGTACACGCCGCAATGAGAAATTTCACCGCAAAGCGGTGTTGTGGCGGCGTGCAAAACGGGACATGCGCCTTAAGACTGAAGCGCCGCTGACAGGCAACATGCGGACTTGCGTGACAAGCCCAGTAAACGGCTGCCTGTACCTGTCTGTCCCTCAACATTTCGTTGAGGGTTCTCAATCAAGCGTTTATGGGAAAGCGTACCTGAGATTGTTATAATATAAACAAACAGAGATACGCACACAGAGGAGGTTAAAATGGGTGATTTTAAACTGACAACGATTGAAGAATTTGAAGAAGCCACGAACCGGCTTTTAGAGACCGGAGCGAAGGTGGGAGCGGATTCCTGGCAGCTTCGTGTGAAGAACCAGACTCCGCACTGTAAATTTGGTGAGCAGGGTATCTGCTGCCGTATCTGTTCCATGGGGCCTTGCCGGATTACTAAGAAGTCTCCAAGGGGAATCTGTGGCTGCGACGCCCATGGAATCGCAGGCAGAAACTTTCTGCGCTTTACCGCAGGAGGAGCGGCCACACATTCCGACCATGGCCGTGAGATCTGCCATACCCTTCACACGGTATCTCCGGATGGAAACTACAAGGTAAAAGACTCGGAGAAGCTGCGGAGGATCGCAAAGGAATGGGGCGTTGAGACCGAAGGAAAGGACATCTATGAGCTGGCACATGAGCTCTCCGAAATGGCTCTGCTGGAATACGGCAAACCCTTCGGCGTGCAAAGATGGCTGAAAAGAGCGCCGGAGCACACACAGAAGCTGTGGCATGAAGCAGGAATCGAGCCAAGAGCCATTGACCGGGAGGTATCCACGGCTATGCATATGACCCACATGGGAAATTCCAGCAAACCGGAGGCGCTGGTACGCCAGTCGCTGCGCGCGGGAATGTCCGACGGCTGGGGCGGTTCCATGTGCGGAACGGAATTTTCCGACGTGATGTTTGGAACCCCTAAGCCTGTGGATACAGAGGCGAACCTGGGCGTGATGAAAGAAGACGAGGTCAACATCATTGTGCACGGCCATGACCCCAGTCTTTCCGAGATGATCTGCGAGTATGCCGAGGACCCGGAGCTGATTCAACTGGCAAAATCCCTGGGAGCAAACGGCATCAATGTGGCAGGTGTCTGTTGTACCTCAAACGAGGTGGCCATGAGAAGGGGAATTCCCATGGCAGGAAACTTCCTTCAGCAAGAGAACGTAGTTCTGACCGGAGCCTGTGAGGCGATTGTCGTGGACGTACAGTGTATTTTCCCAGCTCTGGGGCCGCTGAGCAAGTGCTTCCATACGAAATTTATCACGACTTCTCCGATTGCGCAGATGCCGGATTCTGATTTTATTCTGTTCGAAGCTGAGACCGCAGGAGAAAACGCAAAGAAGATCGTACGTGCGGCGGTGGAGAATTTCGCAAACAGAAAGAAAGAGCTGGTACATATTCCACAGCTAAAGCAAAAAGCAACGGTAGGCTATTCTGTGGAGGCCATTATTAAGACCTTAGACACAGTCACAAACTCCCAGATCGACGTGACAGGTACCACCAAGCCTTTGGTGGACTGCATCACCTCCGGAGTTATCAGGGGCGCCGTGGCCATGGTAGGTTGCAACAATCCGAGGGTACGCCCGGATTCTGCCCATATCGAGCTGATGAAAAAACTAATTAAGAACGATATCATCGTCGTGCTATCGGGCTGCTCTGCCCAGGCGGCGGCCAGGGCGGGCCTGATGGATAAAAGGGCCAAAGACCTGTGCGGAGCCGGATTAAAGAGAGTCTGTGAGCTGGCGGACATTCCGCCGGTGCTGCATATGGGTTCCTGTGTGGATATCAGCCGTATGATGGTGCTGGCATCTCAGCTTGCAAAAGACGCGGGAGTGAATATTTCCCAGCTTCCTTTGGTGGGCTGCGCACCGGAATGGATGTCCGAAAAAGCGGTCTCCATCGGAAACTATGTGGTGGCCACAGGAATCGACACCTTCCTGGGTGTAGAACCGCAGGTGAGCGGTTCTGACCAGATGGTACACTGGCTGACAGAGGGAATCCGCGACTGGGTGGAAGCTGCCTACACCGTGGAATTGGATATTGAGAAATTAGGAGACGCCATGATTGCCAGAATCGAAGAAAAACGAGTGGCTCTGGGAATCTGAGACTGAAAATAGATACAAATAAAAGGACGGAAAGTAGACGCCCTGGGAAGACGGCTTGATAGGGCGCCTGCAAAAATGGAGGTAGACCGGTGACTTTATTTGAAACTGTATTTAGAGGAAATGATACCGTCTATGAGCTGACGGAACAATTGATAACAGAAGCGATGGAAAAATATGGGGCGGAGCAGTCCGTAGGATTTCCCAACACTGCATACTGTCTGCCCTGCTATTACGCGGTGACTGGCGTAAAAATCAAGACACTGTCGGAATTAAAAGACGCCTTGAGCGTGGTAAAATCCTTGATGACCAGAGAACCCCGTCTGAAAGACGCGTTCATGTCAGGTGTGGCTACGGCTCTGTGTGCGGAATTTATCGAGGCCTTAAAATATCTCAATGGGGCAGAACCCTATGAAGCTCCCTGCTATGGTCATTTGGGAGACGCCACAATCCGGGAACTGGGGGTACCTCTGGTGACCGGGGATATCCCAGGCGTTGCGGTAATCTTAGGGGAAGCGCCGACCCAGGAGGAAGGCGTAGCTCTGGTAAAAAGCTACCAGGCCCAGGGAATCCTGGTGACTTTGGTGGGTGGAATTATCGATCAGTGTGAGGCGGCAGGCTATAAAATGGGCGCCAACGTCCGAGTGATTCCGCTGGGAAAAGAAGTGACTTCCGTCATTCATGTGGTTTCTGTGGCCCTGCGTGCCGCGTTGATTTTCGGAAACATAACGCCGGGGGATTCCGCAGAGCTGATGAAATATACCATGGAGAGGGTTCCGGCCTTTGTCAATGCCTTTGCACCCCTGGACGAAGTGATTGTGGCCTGCGGAGCCGGAGCGATTGCTTTAGGTTTCCCGGTGGTTACGAATCAAACTGAAGGAGTTGCCTCAGTGCCGAAGAGTCTGCTGGTTCAGCCGGATGTAGGAAGGTTTAATACCACCTCTTTGGAAGCCAGAAACATTAAAATCAAAGTGAAAAATATAGAGATCCCAGTGGCGTTCGCCTCAGCTTTTGAGGGCGAGATCATCCGCCGGGGAGACATGCAAGTGGAGTTCGACGGCTCCCGTGTGGACTGCGCTGAGCTGGTGCAGACCTGTGAGATGTCCGAGGTAGAAGACCATAAGATCACGGTGATCGGACCGGAAGCGGACGATATGGAGCTGGGCAGCAAGAATTCCATCGCCTATGTGGTAAAAGTGGCTGGAAAGAACATGCAGCCAGACTTTGAACCTGTCATCGAGCGTAAATTCCACAATTATATCAACTGTGTTGAAGGAGTTTACCACACCGGACAGAGAGACATGCAGAGAATTCGTATCAGCAAGGATGCCTATGCGGCTGGCTTCCGAGTACGCCATATCGGTGAGGTGCTCTACAGCCAGGTGAAAAACGAGTTCGACGCGGTGGTGGACAAATGTGAGGTTGTGATTTATACAGACCCTGCAGAGTGTAAACGGATTCGTCATGAGGTGGCGATTCCGGTATTTAATAAGAGAGACGACCGTCTGGCATCTTTGACAGACGAGTCGGTGGATGTGTACTATAGTTGTATTTTGTGTCAGGCATTTTCCCCGTCCCATGTCTGCGTGGTGACGCCGGAACGTCTCGGACTGTGCGGAGCGGTGTCCTGGCTGGATGCCAAGGCGACTCATCAGCTGGACCCGAACGGTCCCTGCCAGGAGATCACCAAAGAGCGGGTGATTGATGAAAGAATTGGAGAGTATGAGGATGTCAACGAGGCGGTTCGCAAATTCTCCCAGGGAGCCTTGGAGAAAGTGTCTTTGTATTCCATTATGGAAAAACCCATGACCTCCTGCGGGTGCTTCGAGTGTATCTGCGGAATAGAGCCGTTTTCCAACGGCGTCTGCATTGCGAACCGGGAATACGCAGGTATGACTCCTCTGGGAATGACCTTCCCGGAGCTGGCGTCCATGACAGGCGGCGGTGTGCAGACTCCAGGCTTTATGGGCCATGGAAAACATTTTATTGGTTCGAAGAAATTTATGAAGGCAGAGGGCGGCGTGGAACGTATCGTCTGGATGCCAAAGGAATTAAAAGAGACGGTGGCTGAGCGGCTTAATGCCACGGCAAAAGAAATCTACGGCATCGACAATTTTACCGATATGATTGGTGATGAGACGATCGCCACGGACCCGGAAGAGTTGGTAACTTTCCTGACAGAAAAGGGACATCCGGCTCTGGGCCTGGACCCCATGATGTAAAGAAAATTTCATAATTCAGGCTCACAGGCTCTGGGCGGTGAGCGATAGAAATCCCATACCCAAAGAGAGGCCGTGAAAGGCCAAAAAACTCAGGCTGTTTTTAAAAATTTTTCCCAAATGAGGATGTTCCCCATTTAAGCATCATCAGACGGGAAAAGGCATTGAAAGACAGTCTGGGTTTTTTGTTGTTGAAGGATAATATTCGTTTTGAATACGTACAAATATGCGGAAATATACATACAAATCATGAAAAATAAGATATTATGCACAAATTGGTATGTGCTAATTTGGAGATGTGAACGAAATGTAAACTGCATATTGACGAATAGTACGACAGAATGTAAAATGAAAACATCCAAAGAGCTTAAAAAAATGTCCTAAAACAGAGCGTTTATGGTGATAATAGCTAAAAAATATCAGAACATTCTGAAATGAGGACAAAAGAAAAAGCTCAAATTTGTAAGCGTACAAATTATGTAGAAGGAGGTAACTATGAAAAACAAATTATTCAAAAAAATCGTCAGCACAGCATTATGTGCGACAATGGCTGCGGGGCTGCTTGCAGGGTGCGGC
>UMCH01040089.1_pt1 | contig 20885 bp, 22 predicted proteins | sample 1964201 | NCBI WGS metagenome assembly UMCH01 (sample SAMEA4835965, study PRJEB28245) | human gut metagenome | biome: gut microbiome; material: fecal sample | place: Denmark | collected 2008 | reverse complement strand
GACGGGGCGCGCACCTGCCAGGTGGTGTGGTTCCTGAATGGAAAGCTGCTGGGAGGCAGCAGCAGCTTCACTCTGCGGGAAGGGGCAACCGCCACCTGCACCAAGACCTTTGACCGGGCCCAGCGGCCGGAGCAGGACCCGGTGTTTACGGTGGTCCTCACCTGCGGGGGAGAAACGGTCCGGGCCCAGTATACGGTGAAGGTAGATCGGGAACGCTGGGACTATGAGACGGCCCTGGAGACGGTCCAGGGGGTGAACATTGAGGCGGAGGTCCTCCGCCGGACTCCCCTGTATGGGGACCGGAGCATGAGCTACATTCTGCAATACCTGCCCCAGGGGACGGCCCTGACCCACCTGTATTACTCCCAGGACCCCGGCGCACCGGGACAGGTGCGGCTGGCAGACGGCACCGTGGGATGGGTAAACTGGGACGATTACCTGGTCTCCCGAACCGATTACACCCAAGGGGAGGACTATTCCACCGCCACCAAGGAGGGATTTGTGAACCAAAAGGGCTACTCCAGCCCCACCGGCTACCTCCTTTGGATCAGCCTGAAGACCCAGCGGGTGAATATTTTCCAGGGGAGCAAAGGAAATTGGAAGCTGATCCGTTCCAGGCCCTGCTCCACGGGGACCAACCTGACACCCACAGTGACCGGCGTCTTCTCCGTGATTTACAAAACCTACCGTTGGCGGTTCTCCGATACCATTGACGGTCAGTACATTGACGATTACTACCGGGTGTACCACATCACCGGCTTCTGGGGTGGGCAGGCCTTCCATTCCCGGCCCTATCGGTCCAGCGATGAGTCCCTCCTGGACGGGACCATGGGCACCCCCTCTTCCCACGGATGCGTCCGGATGTATGATGAAGATTGCAGCTATATTTATGACGAGATACCGTATGATACCACGGTGGTGGTATTCTGACCCCATGGCCAGGCGGTTTTGCCTGAAAGGAGCAGGTTCAAATGGATAACAATATGATTTTTACGAGAAAGACCCTGGTGGACGCCACTCATGTGGACCGGTGGGGCCGGATGCGCCCGGCCTCCCTGCTGGAGGTGATGCAGGAGACGGCAGGGGACCATGCGGCCCTTCTGGGCGTGGGCCGGGAGCAGCTGGATCCCCGGGGGCTGTTCTGGGCCATCGTCCGCCAGACCATTGAGATTCACCGTCTGCCGGGAATCGGGGAGACGGTGCTGGCGGAGACCTGGCCAGGCCCCCCCAGCCGGACGGCCTATCCCCGGTATATGGTGGGCCGGACGCCCCAGGGGGAGGAGCTGTTCCGGGCGGTGGCGCTGTGGCTGCTGATGGATGTGAACACCCGGGCCATGGTGCTGCCCAGCGGCAGCGGCATTCAGGTGCCGGGGCTCCTCCGGGGCGGCGAGCTGGCGAACCCCATGGGCATTGCCCCCCGGGTCTACGACAACCAGGAGCTCCGCCGGGTGCGTTACTCGGAGCTGGATTGCAACGGGCACCTGTCCAACACCAAGTATCTCAACTGGATGGAGGACCTGCTGCCCACCCAGTGGCACAGGGATCACGCGCTGTCCAAGGTCCACATCTGCTACCTGAATGAGGCCAGGGCAGACCAGGAGATTGCCCTGAGCTGGGTCCTGGAGGACGAGGCCCTGGCCCTGGAGGGCCGCCGGGACACTGGGGAAACCACAAACCGGGTTTTTGCCCTGCAGGCTCTGTACCGGCAGACGAGGGCGGGAGCAAGCGTTTGAGCTGAAACACGGAGAACAGCCGGGCCCTACGCCTGGAAGGTGAATGCACCTTTTGGGGCGCCTCATTGACGTGTTCTCCATGTGCAAACAATTGACAATCCTCATGATTTGTGAGAAAATAAGATAAATTTCGGCTCTGGCCTGAGCCGGTTTCTATGAGAGGAAGGAATCTGCTATGTTCCAATCCAGAACACACAATTGCGGCGAGCTGCGCCTTTCCGACGCCGGAAAAGTGGTCACCCTGGCCGGTTGGCTGGAAAATGTCCGGGAAGTGGGCGCGAATTTCGCTTTTTTGGTCCTGCGGGATTTTTATGGGACCACCCAGGTGGTGGTGGAGACGGAGGAGATGATGCAGAAGGTCAAGGGCATCAACAAAGAGTCCACCGTCACCGTCACCGGCACCGTCCGGGAGCGGGCCAGCAAAAACCCCAAGCTGCCCACCGGCGACATTGAGGTGGCTCCCACAGACATTACGGTTCTGGGCAAGTGCTACCACAATGCCCTGCCCTTTGAGATCAACAAGTCCCGGGAAGCCGACGAGAATGCCCGGCTGAAGTACCGTTACCTGGATCTGCGGAACCCGGCGGTGAAGGAGAACATCATTCTCCGGTGCAATGTGGTCTCTGCCATTCGAGCCGGGATGACTGCCGAGGGCTTCCTGGAGATCACCACCCCCATCCTCACCTCCTCCTCTCCTGAGGGCGCCCGGGATTACCTGGTTCCCGCCCGGAATCACCCCGGCAAGTTCTACGCTCTGCCCCAGGCCCCTCAGCAGTTTAAGCAGCTGCTGATGACCGCCGGGTTTGACCGGTACTTCCAGATTGCTCCCTGCTTCCGGGACGAGGACGCCCGGGCGGACCGGTCTCCCGGTGAGTTCTACCAGCTGGATATGGAGATGGCCTTTGCTACCCAAGATGACGTGTTTGCCGTCATTGAGAAGGTCTTCCCCCCCATCTTTACCAAGTATGGCAAATATTCCACTGCCTCCACCGCCCCCTTCCGCCGCATTTCCTACAACGAGGCCATGGAGAAGTACGGCTCCGACAAGCCGGACCTGCGCATTGACCTCACCGTAGAGGACATCACAGAAGAAGTAACCGGCTGCGGCTTCGGGCCCTTTGAGGGCGCGGTGGTAAAGGCCGTGGTGGTCCACGACTTCACCCAGACCCGGAAGCAGATTGATAAGCTCTGCGCCGATGCCGAAGTGGCCTCTGGCGGCAACAAGGCTTTTTGGTTCCGCCTGGACGGAAACGGCGAGCTGGTGGGGGGCATCTCCAAGTTCCTGGGGGAGAAGAAGGAGGCCTTGGTGGCCAAGCTGGGCCTGAAGCCCAATTCCTTTGTAGCGGTCTCCGCCGGGAAGAAGTCCGCCGCCCAGAAAACCGCCGGCGTCCTCCGGAAGCTTCTGGGCGCCTCCGTGCCCGGCCATATGGATCAGGAGCGGTACGAATTCTGCTGGATTGTGGACTTCCCCATGTACGAAATCGGGGAGGAATCCGGCCAGCTGGAGTTCTGCCACAACCCCTTCTCCATGCCCCAGGGCGGTATGCAGGCCCTGGAGGAGAAGGACCCCCTGGAGATTTATGCCTATCAGTATGACCTGGTGTGCAACGGCGTGGAGCTGTCCTCCGGGGCTGTCCGGAACCATGTGCCGGAGATCATGGTCAAGGCCTTTTCCCTGGTCGGCCTGGGCGAGGAGGATGTAAAGGCCAAATTCCCCGCCATGTACAACGCCTTCACCTATGGCGCGCCTCCCCACGCCGGCATTGCCCCAGGTGTGGACCGCATGGTCATGCTCCTGGCAGGAGAAGACTCCATCCGGGAGATCATTCCCTTCCCCATGAACAAAAACGCCCAGGATTTGATGATGGGCGCTCCCAGTCAGGTGGAACAGAAGCAGCTGGAGGATGTGCACATTCAGATCAAGCTGTAACCGGACCTAAACAAGTCTCAGCTGCCCACTGCAGCATGCAAGCCCGCCAAATTCCGATTTGGCGGGCTTGTGGCTGCGTGACGTCCTGGATGCTGACGGAAATTCCTATTTGCCCGACAGGTTATGCCCTGAGCGGGGGAGATGCGATTTTCCGATGGGGCTTCACTTCATGAGCTCGTCGGCCAAGCGCAGGATCTCCGGCGCAACCTTCTCGCGCTCCTGTTTGGCGATCCGGGTATGCAGCGGATATGCGAGAGCAACCAAGGCAATGCCGACCAGCCCAATGACGATACCGGGAATGAACCACGGCCCCATCCAAACCATGGTGGCACACATTCCCAGGCCTAAGAGCAAGGTTCCCAGAATCCCCGCCGTGAGGGAAACCGCAGCGCTTTTTCTGGAAACGCGTTGGTCCAGCCTGCGCAGCTGCTCCAGCCGGTCGCGCTCCTTGGGTGTGTATTTCTGACGGATCCGCCGAACCTCCTCCTGCTCCCTGGCAGAATAGGTGTAGTGAAATGCTTCGTTTTTGTTCTCCATGTTTTGACGCTCCTGTTGTTTCCCCACACACGCTTCCTGTGTGTATTTTTTGAGTTCCCGATTTGCCTTGAGAATCATATAGACGGACATGGCAAGCACCATTACACAGACGCCACCTCCGGTCAGACCGGTCATGGACCGGCGGAAGCCTTCTCCGCCGCCGTACTGAGCCAGCATAGCAGTCTCCAGGGACAGAAGAGACACCAGGGCAGCCGCAAAGCGGATGATTTTGGCCGCTGATAAAATAGGACTTTTGTATGCCCGGTATTTGACCATATCCAGAATGGAGGCCGCGACTGTATAAAATGTGTAAGCCGCCGAAGCGATGACCATGGATTCCGGATAGACATACGCCCGATGGTCCCGGACCATTTGCACCACCAAGCCGGTCAATGACAGGTTGAGAAGCACCAGCATGGCGCCGCACAGACGATATCGGCGATACTCGGACATGATGTCCTGCTGACTGCGCATGCTTCTCATCTGGCAGAGCAAAAGAAATCGGATCATGGACAGGACAATATAATAAACAGCAACCGCACCCCACCAAAATGAGGAATAAACAATCCCAACCGTCAGCTTGAAGGCAGAATACACCAGGTTCATTCCCAGAGAGACTAAGAGGGACATCCAAACCCGGAAGGCAGCATCGGTCATGAACCGCTTGCCCCACGGATTTACATAGAGCTTCTGTCTGGCTGCCCGGTAGAATCCCGGCAAAGTCCTGACCAGGAAGATACATACCACCGTTAAGGCGTATGCGGACAGAGCATAGACGGCGTATGCCGCCGGGTGTTCGTCCGCTCCCCGGAGAAACACCACCGGGAGCGCCGCTGCGCTGAAACCTGCCAGAATGGCCATCACCCACCCTGGCGGAAGCAGCAGCTTCTTACAGATCCTGCTCCAAGCCTTCATGACAATTCCTCCGGATTTTTACGGTGAAGGTGCTGCCCACTTCCGGAGCGCTTTCCACGCAAATTTCCCCGCCCATGATATCCACCACACGCTTGACCAGAGTCAGGCCCAAACCGTTGCCCTGGGTAGCGTGGGAGGCATCGCCCTGGTAGAACTTCTCAAAAATATGCGCGCCCACCTCTGGTGACATCCCGCAGCCGGTGTCGGAGATCTGCACCGTGGCATACTGGCTGTCTGCGGTCAGAATCACACCGACCGTTCCCCCCTGCCGTGTGAACTTGAAGGCGTTGGAGAGCAGATTGTTCCAAACTAAAGAAAGAAGCTCCGCGTCAGCAGAGATTCTGACACCTTCTGCAAGATTTACATCGATTTCAATGCCCTGCTTCTCCCAGACAGGTTCAAATTGCAGCAGGCTTTCACACAGCTGCTCGCTCAAGTTGTACACCGAGACGGCGGGGAAAATCTGCTGGTTCTCCAATTTGTTCAGCTTCAGAATATTGGTAACGAGGCTTGCAAGCCTACGGGCGGAGTCTGTGACAGACCTTGCATATTCCAGCCGCTTTTCCTCGGTCAAGCCGGGCTGCTGCAGCATGGTTCCGTAGTTCTGAATCACAGCCAGCGGCGTTTTCAGCTCATGGGAGACGTTGGCAATGAAGTCCGTCCGCAGTGTCTCCACCCCGGCCAGTTCTCCGGCAAGGGCGTTGATATGCTCGGCAATCTCTCCAAAGTGGCTATATCGATCCATCACCTCGGGAACGGAGATTCTTGCGTCGAAGTCTCCGTTCATCAGCCGCTCCAAGACCCCTTGAATCTTCCTGGCTGGGCGCTTGACCGTCACGTATCGTCTCAGTGCGTCGATCCCCACGCAGATGGCAGCCAGCACCAGCACATTGACAAAAACAACCGGTGCAAAGGTCCGTATCTCCTCTTCTGACAGGGAAACGGTGGAGAAAAACACCAGAAATGTACAGGTGACTGCCATGCCGATGGATGTAGCAAACAGCAGGAAGGAGCGCAAATAATTCAACGCACTCCAAAGGAAGGTACGCCGCCCTCTGCTCATTTGATCACCGCCTTGTAGCCCAAGCCATGCACCGTGACGATCTCAAAGGCGTCACAACGGGCCAGCTTGCTCCGCAGCTTGGTCATATACACATCCACTGTGCGGGGGCAGGATGCGGTGTCGGCGTCCCAAAACTCATCCATCAGCTGTGTGCGGGTAAAGGTTTTTCTGGGATAAGACAGCAGCTTATAGAGCAGGTTGAACTCTCGTGTGGTCAGGGAGATCTCTTCCTCACCCAGATATGCTGTGTGCTCGTCCACATCCATCACGAAGTTACCGACCTCCAAATGGTGGCTGGAGGCGATCTTTGCCCGGCGCAGCAGCGCGCCGATCCGCAAGCACAGCTCATCCAAATCGATGGGTTTCACCATGTAATCGTCAATTCCTGCGCGATACCCCCGCTGCTTGGAGGCAAAATCGTCTCGTGCCGTCATAAACAGGATGGGGATATTTTCATCCAGGCTGCGTACCGTCCTGGCAAATTCAAAACCGTCAATTTCCGGCATCATAATGTCCGAGACGATCAGGTCAAACATGCTCTGGTACAGCGCGTTGTAGGCATCGCTGGCACGCAGGCAGCCGGTTGCTACATAGCCGCTTTGATTGAGGAAGGAACAGACCGTGCGATTCAAGTCGGAATCGTCCTCTACTACTAAGATCTGGAACATCAGGCACCCCTCCGCGAATTTTACTGAAATGATACCACAGAAATGTGAATATTTTGTTTGCGTCAGAGGGAAATCTAAAAAAGTCTGGGCGGCCCATCCCGGCGCCGCGTGTTACTTGCCAGTATGCTTCCCCTGGCCAGTGGCAGCCAGACGCTTCTTGGCTTCCTCCACCGATTCACCGTCATGAGTCAGGAAATGGTCCACGAACTTGTCGGTCATTTTGGTGAAGCTGCTCACCACGCCGTCTTCGATCCTATGATATCCACCAACGACGCCGTCTTCTATTTTTTTGTAGCCATTGACAGCCGCCTCCGCAATCTTTTCGTTTGCCTGAACCAGTTTGGACTTTGCCATGATATGTTCCTCCTTTTATTCCAACTTGATTGTGTAGCAATTACTGCAAACCCTTTACTAAGGGAATCAGGCACATCAGCAGTACAATGCCCACCAGACCGATGACTATGCCGTAGACCAGCATATCCCAAACCATAACCATGCACATACCTGCACCCAGAGTCAGCGTGCCCGCCATGCCCAGCACAGTGACAGCCACAGTTTTCGCGGTGAGCTTGACCAGGACGGGTTTGCCCGCCATTTTACGGCGAATTAGGAGCATGACCAGCAGCACCACCATGCCGGTACAGCCGGTCACAACGCCGGGGCCCCATGCGTTCCACTCTGGCAACAGCGTCATACACATGCCCAGGGCAAATAAGATACCGCCAATGGCACTTAGGATCAGAGTGACGAAGTTCTTTTTTGACATAATGATTTTACCTCCTGATTGGATGACGGATTCCTTTTGACTGGCACATCATACTGCCTCCGTGTTTTCAAATTGCTGACGAGTTGTTTGCGAAGTGTTAATTTGCGGGATGCTCTCTTCCGGAATTGCGACCAACGCCGCTGTTTCCATCAGACCGCTCCAGTTTGCAATTTTATGTGCGGTTTTGTCGTTGCCACGCCGTGATATTGCGTACACTAGATCGAGACGAAGAGGCCCAGAAGGACGAAGAGATTGCAAAAGCGCTTTTCAGCCAAAATAGATCATAGTTTTTACCAAATAAAAGGCGTGCTGCGGACATTCCACAGCACGCCTTGTTATCATTTGGGCGCAAAAGAATTTCAATGCCTTTTGGGCAATTATTTCGCGTACTCCACAGCCTTGGTCTCCCGGATGACGTTGACCTTGATCTGGCCGGGGTATTCCAGCTCGGATTCCAGCTTCCGGGCGATGTCCCGGGCCAGGAGGATCATGCTGTCCTCGGAGACCTCCTCAGGCCGCACCATAATGCGGACCTCCCGGCCGGCCTGAATGGCGTAGGCCTTTTCCACGCCGGGGTAGGAACCAGTGAGCTCCTCCAGCTTTTGCAGCCGGCGAATATAATTTTCCACGTTCTCCCGCCGTGCCCCGGGGCGGGCGGCGGAAATGGCGTCGGCTGCCTGGACCAGGCAGGCCACAATGGTTTGGGGCTCTACGTCGCCGTGATGGGCCTCAATGGCGTGGACCACAGCGGCGCCTTCTTTATACTTCCTGGCCAGCTCCACGCCCAGTTGGACGTGGCTGCCTTCCATCTCGTGGTCCACAGCCTTTCCCAGGTCATGGAGAAGGCCCGCCCGCTTGGCCAGGGCCACGTCCACGCCCAGCTCAGAGGCCAAAAGCCCTGCGATGTGAGCTACCTCAATGGAGTGGTTCAGCACGTTCTGGCCGTAAGAGGTGCGGTACTTCTGGCGTCCCAGAATCTTGATGAGCTCCGGGTGCAGGTTGTGTACGCCGGTTTCGTAGCAGGCCCGCTCGCCCTCTTCCTTGATGGTCCGGTCCACTTCCTTCCGGGCCTTTTCCACCATGTCCTCAATGCGGGTGGGGTGGATGCGGCCGTCGGCAATCAGCTTCTCCAGGGCCAGCCGGGCAATCTCCCGGCGGACGGGGTCAAAGGAGGAGACGGTAATGGCTTCTGGGGTATCGTCGATGATCAGGTCTACGCCGGTGATGGTTTCCAGGGTCCGGATGTTCCGGCCCTCCCGGCCGATGATCCGACCCTTCATCTCGTCGTTGGGCAGGGGGACTACAGAGACGGTGGTCTCCGCCGCATGGTCGGCGGCGCAACGCTGGATGGCGGTGGCGATGATCTCCCGGGCCGTCTGCTCGGCCTCCTCCTTCAGCTGCGATTCCACCTCTTTGATCTTCATGGCGGTTTCGTGCCGAACCTCGGATTCCACGCTGTCCAGGAGGTATTTCTTGGCTTCCTCCTGGGTCAGGCCGGAGATTTTCTCCAGGACCTCCATCTGGCTTCTCTTAATGAGATTGACCTCATTCTGGGTGGCGGTGATGGCGGCCTGTTTTTTGGTCAAGTCGTCCTCTTTCCGCTCGTAGGCGTCCATTTTCTTATCCAGGGATTCTTCCTTTTGCTGCAGGCGGCGTTCCTGCTTGGAAAGCTCGCTGCGGCGCTCTTTGACTTCCTTTTCGTACTCGGTGCGCGATTTATGGATTTCGTCCTTTGCCTCCAGCAGCATTTCCTTCTTTTTGCTCTCGCCGCCGCGGATGGCCTCGTTGATGATACGGGTGGCCTCTTCCTCGGCGCTTCCGATTTCCCGTTCGGCAACCTTTTTCCGGTATATGGTGCCGGCCAGGAAGGCCGCGACTGCAACCACAAGGCTAACGCCAAGGATCAGCAAAGTAATCTGAATGGGTCCCATAATTCGTGACACACCTCCTTCACTAAGATTTGGGTTTCCGGAGGGTGACTGTCCACAACGCCTTCGGCGCAGACGGACAAGGCCCCGTCAGGAGCCTGGGGCGATTTTCAGGAGTGACGGCAGGGAATCCTGCCAGCATAAAAAACGCCAGCCAATCCGCCGAGCCGGGCGGACGCATGGACGGTAACACGCCGGTTTTGCGCAGAAAAAGTAACACCGGGCCGGCACAGTCCCCAACAGCGCCAGCCGGCACACCAATCCATCGTTTATTTTATATGCTGCGAAAGGGAAAGTCAAGACAATTTGCACGAAGGCCATAAAAAAATCCAACGTTTTTATGCACAAAGCGACAAGAAACCGGGGAGGGGATTTGATGTGGTCTGTTTTAAATGGCCTGGATGTAGCTGGTTTTTGCGTATTCTTCCCGGCTCTTGACCCAAAATCATTTTAAGGTGGTTGCAATTGACAAAAAGTGTGGTATACTGAATAAAAGGTAGCAAAAGGAGGAATGGTTATGCTGTTGGTAGATCAGGAGATTCAGATTTTCCTCCGGAATGGAACGCTACCGGACCAGGGGCAGACTGCAATTTACAACGGTGTACCTGAATGTGTGACCAACATTGGTTACGACCTTCGGGCAAAGTCTTTTGCCCGGGCTGGACACGAGGAAGATTCTTGCGAATTGCAGCCTGGCGAGTCCGTGTTTGTTACATCGGAGGAAATTGTCAAGTTTGATCATCACACGGTGGGTAAGCTAGCTTTAAAAAATAGTAGAATTCGTATGGGGCTGACTATGGATGCCCCTGTTTATCAACCGGGGCATAAAACCGTCGTTTTTTTTCGGTTGACTAACGTGTCCAGCAATTTGGTATATCTGCGCAAGGGCGAGAAGTATGCCATGCTGATGTTTGAACAGCTGGAAAATGCGCCGGAGCATCCCTATCAAGGGGCGTTTCGCAACGAGTTTTCCTTTCAGGGCTTGGCAGATTATACTTCCCAATATGCAGACCAGATCAAATCACTGGATGGCAAAATCAACAACCTGAAGTCGTTGGAAAAAAGTATTTATGGCAATGTTGTTACCATATTGACGATTTTTATTGCTATTTTTACCATCCTGAACGTGAATATTTCTTTGGCGGAGACCGCTGCGACTGCAAAAGCTTTTCTTATTTATAACCTGGCTACGTTGGGTGCCATCAGCTTCTTAGGGGTTTTGATGGAAGAGCTCATTCATCGGGAAGGCCAAAGGAAACACTGGCTTTGGTTGATACCGGGCATATGCTTCCTTGGGGTGGTTACACTGGCCTTGCTTCCCTGATGGGAATCAATCTGAATACAAAACCCACGGCGTAGTGCTCATGTGGAGCTACGCCGTGGGTTGTCTCTTTATGTCAGGGAGCTCAAAACCACCTGCGCATACAGGGGCCTGCCCGGCTCGTAGCCCTGGGGACGGTAGGTGACGGAGGAAATGGGTTTGCCCTCCAGGCCGTAGCGGGCGTTGTAGCCGAACAGGTTGATGTAATGGGTTAGATCATCCCGCTCTGCCGCCATGGCCTCCAGGACGGCCACAGTGGCCAGCACGTCGTCAATGGCCCGGTGGGAGTTTTGCACCTGGTCCTGGAGGTTGTAGGCCTCAATGGCTGAGGCCAGACGGTGGGGAAAGGCGCGCCGGTCCCGGTACACCGTGAGGAGGTCCAACTTGTCTTTTCCCTTCAAAATGGCAGCATCCCCGTCTTTTACCAGGGTATAGAAAAGAAAGGACAGGTCAAAGTGGGCGTTGTAGGCAAGGAGCAGGGTGCGCTCGCCTGCAATCAGCTCCGCCACGTCCCGGCACAGACGGGGTTTGGGGATGCCCCGCTCCCGTAAGTCTTGATTGGTGATGCCGGTGAGGGCCTGAATTTTAGGTGGTACAAACCGCCCGGGAGACAGCGCCACCAGGTTGTCATACTCCCGGGTGACCACGGCCTCACCGTTCTGCCGCTCCAGAACGGCGGCGGAGAATTCGATGATCTCATCCCGATTGGGAGACAGGCCCGTGGTCTCTGTGTCAAAGATCACCAGCTTGTCATACCGGGAAAACAGGGTATCCAATTTTGCCATAAAACCTCCTATGTTTTGATCAGAGAGGCGGCGCGGGCGAATTTGCTCCGGGTCTCTTCCTGGAGATGCCAGGCTTCAGACAGACTCCGGCACCACTGGGCCAGGGCCTCGCCGCTGCCCCCCTTTCGCTCTGCCTCCAGCTCCCAAAAGGGCAGATCCCGTCCGCCGCCGGTGAGTACTCCCTGGTCCAGGGCCAGCTCTGCCACGGCATCTGGCAGGCAGGCCAGGAGCCGGAGCCGCCGGAACCGTGCGCCGCACCGGGGCAATAATTGGTCCGGCTGCAAAGACGTGACTTCCCATGGCGCGCCCAGCGCCTGCAATTGGGACAGATCTGCCAGTCCCCCGCCGGGCAGCTCCCATTCCCCCCGTGCCCGGCCAGGACCTGGGGTTTTTACGGTCAGGACAGGGCGCCCGTTTTCCTGGCGCACCCGCAGGGTCCAGTGGCGGGCGGCCAGGGCTTGGTCTGGCGTGTCATAATAAACCGTCTCCATCTCCACTGCCTCCCAGGGGCCAAAGGCTTTCTCCAGCTCCTGGCGAAGCTCCTCCAGTTGACCGGGGCCTGTGAGGGCATACTTAAACTCCAATTCCAGTCCCATGATTACTCCTTGTCGTGTTTCTGCTGCTTCATCCAAATCTTCATTACCAGGCTGTGGGGCAGCAGCTTCACGCCCCGCACCTGCCAGCGGACCGGCGCGCCGTGGACAGACAGGTCCTTCCGGGTGCGGTATAGGTCATGGATGGCTGTGGCGACTACGTCCTTTGCTTCATACATGATGTTGTAATAGGTGACTGCGGTATTGCTGGTCTTGGTGGCGTGATCGAAAAACTCCGTTTTAACCCACCCGGGGCTCACGGCCATGACCCGGATGCCCCGGGACTTCAGCTCCTGATTCAGGGCGCGGCTGTAGCTGAGGACGAAAGCCTTGGTGGAGCCGTATACATTGAGGTATGGCACAGGCTGGAACGCGGACAGGGAGTCCAATTCGACGATTTTGCCGTCCCGGTGCATATAAGGAAGGGACAGCTGGGTCATGGCTACCAGGGCTTTGCAATTGAGGTCAATCATATTCATGCAGTCCTGCAAAGGAATCTGGTCGTACCGTCCAAATTTCCCGAAGCCGGCGCAGTTGACCAGAACCTTGATTTCTGGCTGCACCATATCCAACAGATCTGCATACCGCTGAAAGCTGTCCGGGTTCAACAAATCCATGGCAATGGGACGGATGGGGCAGCAGACCTGATCCTTCAGAGATTCCAGCGCCTCCTTCCGGCGGGCGATGACCCACATTTCGTCGAAGTTTGCCTCATGGGAAAGCTGGATGGCAAACTCCCGGCCCATGCCGGAGCTGGCGCCGGTAATGACCGCAATTTTCATATACATTCCTCCTGTGACATGGGATCATGATATTCTTTCATATCACGATTTTCGGGCGATGTCAAGAGAAAACCCGGTCGCACCATTGACAAATCCCCGAGGGGCGGATAAACTTGGGATAACAGACTGGCAAGGAGGAATCACCTATGTCATCCAAGGTATATTACACCGATTTTCACACCACAGTGGACGAGCCCCTGACCAAAAAGCTGGCCCGGCTGATTCTTACGGCGGGCATGGATCAGATTGATTTTCAGGGGAAATTTGTAGCCATCAAGATGCATTTCGGCGAGCCGGGAAACCTGGCGTTCCTGCGGCCCAACTACGCCCGGGTGGTGGCAGACGTGGTGAAGGACCTGGGAGGGAAGCCCTTCCTCACGGACTGCAACACGTTGTACATTGGCGGACGGAAGAACGCCCTGGATCATTTGGACAGTGCCTATCAAAACGGATTTGTGCCATACGCCACTGGTTGCCAGGTGATCATTGCCGATGGCCTGAAAGGTACGGACGAGGTGGACGTGCCAGTGGAGGGCGGCGAATATGTGAAGACTGCCAAAATTGGCCGGGCGGTGATGGATGCGGATATTGTCATTTCCCTCACCCATTTTAAGTGCCACGAAGAGGCCGGCGTAGGTGGCGCCATGAAAAACGTGGGAATGGGCTGCGGCTCCGGCGCCGGGAAGCGGGAAATGCACAGCGACGGGCGGCCCCTGACTGACCGGGAGAAATGTGTAGGCTGCGGAGCCTGCGCCAAAATCTGCGCTCACAAGGGACCCAAGCTCCGGGACGGTAAGATGGAAATCGACTGGAGCACCTGCGTGGGCTGCGGCCGGTGCATGGCCGTGTGCCCGGTGGGAGCCATTTATCCGGCCTACCAACACTCTGCCAGTCTCCTGGGCTGCAAAATTGCCGAGTACACCAAGGCGGTCCTGGCCGGACGGCCCAGCTTCCACATCAGCCTGGTGCAGGATGTGAGCCCTTACTGCGACTGTCACGCAGAAAACGATGTGCCGGTGGTGCCGGATGTGGGCATGTTCGCCTCCTTTGACCCGGTGGCTCTGGATCTGGCCTGCACGGAAGCGGTCCTGGCTCAGAAGCCCATGGCCGGTTCCGTCCTGGAATCGGTTGCCGGGCGGGGGAAGGATCACATTCAATCCATTTTCCCCATTACCAACTGGCGCAGCCAGATCGCCCACGCCAAAAAAATCGGCGTGGGCGAGGATAGCTATCAGCTGGTGCAAATCTGATCCGGTCTGCATGTGACGGGAGGAGGACTGCAGGATGGGGCGCTATGCTGATTGGCAGGCCGTCCTGGATCAAAATGCAGGGGAAATGGAGCAGTATTTCCAGGAGCATGCCCGATTTTTTTGACATAACACCAAGGAATGCTTTACGAAACAGGCCTTCCTTCGCGCCAACTGTGCCTACCCCGGAGCCTGGGCCGGGGAGATGCAACGGGTGGAGGGGACCGGAGACGCCCCCATCACAGTGGCGCATGTGTACGCCAGGAACGAGCTCTGTTCGTTCCACGTGACCTCCTTCTTCCGGATTTCCCAGGGAAGGCTTGTCACTCTGGACGAATGCTGGGGAGACGATGGCCCGCCGCCCCGGTGGCGGCAGGAGATGGGCCTCAGCACGCCGATGGAGAAACTCAGCGCTATGTGAGGTCCCTGCCGGGAGTTCCCAGCAAAAAATACCGGGGCACCGCAAAGCGGCAGTTGCTTTGCGGTGCCCCGTTCTGTACAATGCGTTTGAATGCGCGCCTGAGGCTGTACGCGGCACGGTGCCGGGTTATCGGCCCTTCCCAAGGAAGAAGAGCGCTAGCATTCCAGGACCCACGTGAGCGCCAGTGAGAGGCTCGTGGAGGCAGACAATGAGTTCCTTGGGCGGTGCAATTTCCTGGACCATTCGAGCCAGCTGCTCCGCATCCTCCGGGCAGTCCCCGTGGGAGATGTAGACCCGCTGGGTCTCCGGGCTGCATACCCGCTTCCGGTACAGCTCCCCCAGAGTCTCCACCGCCCGTTTCCGGCCACGCACCTTGTTGAAGACGGTGATATGCCCGGTTTCATCTCCCCGGAGCAGGGGTTTCAGCTGCAGCATGGTGCCCAGCGTCGCCGTGACGCCGGACAGCCGCCCGGTCCGGCGGAGAAACATCAGGTCATCTACGGTGAAAAATTCGCACAGATTATCCCGGTCCCGCTCCAGCGAGGCATAGGTTTGGTCCAGGTTCAGTCCGGCCTTCCGATCGTCGGAGGCCCGGCCCAGGAGAAGACCAATACCAAACCCAGCGCCCATGGAATCCAGCACCCGCACTTGCCGTTGGGGGAATTCCTCCATCAGGGCTTGAGCAGCCTGCAAACCGGAGGCCACGGTGCCGCTGATTCCGGAGGAGAGCGTGATGTACAGGACATCCTCACCCGCAGCCAGAACCGGACGGAAGGCATCCTCCATCTGCGCGGCAGGGATCAGGGATGTTTTGACCACGCCCTTGTTCCGAAGGAAATTGTAGTACTCATGACCGTCAAAATCCTCGGGATAGGGGGGACAGGTAATTAGCTTTCCCTCCCGCTCATAAGAGGAGGAAATGATTTGCACCTGGAACTCCTCCAGCTGCGCTTTGGGAAGGTTGCAGGATGAATCCGAAAAAATGGCAAAGCTCATGTTGAAACGCGCCTCCGCATCTTGTGTTTGATATTAGTATACATGATTCTGGAGAGCATGTAAAGACGTGAGTTGTAAAAAGTTTGTGACTGGGAGGACGCCGGTCTTGCAGCTACATGGGAAATTGTGCTACAATGTACAAAAGTTCCGAGGGAGAAGGTGGCTGACGCAATGACTTACGATAAAAAACAGGTGGCAGACCGGCTGTGCTACTGGCGGGAATTTATGCAGAGCTTTCACCTGCCCACCTGGGAGGAGCTGCCGGATCTGGAGCTGTACATGGACCAGGTGGTGTCTCTGGTGATCCGTTATGTGAATTTGCAGCCCCATTCTGCGCTGAAGGACTCCATCCTGACGGCCAGCGCAGTGAACAACTATGTCCGGCTGAAGCTCATTCCTCCACCTGTGAAGAAACGCTACAGCCGGATTCACTTGGCGTATCTTATTGTGATCTGTTGTCTGAAGGGGTCTATGAGCCTGTCCAGCATTCAGCAGATGTTTCCTATGAACCTGTCCGAGGAGGAGGTTCAGCAGATTTACACGAACTTTGTGCACCGGTACCGCACCGCCTATTTGCGATGTGTGGAGCAGCTGGAGCAGCTGTCCGAGCCGGTTTTGGACCCTGGAAACCAGGAAACCAGCCAGGTGGAGAGCTTGGTCCTCACCACGGCGGTGGCTGCCACCCTGTATAAGCTGGTCACCGACAAGCTGCTGGCTCTGCAGCTACCTCAGGAGGAGCCGGCTCATTGAAGTGCCTTGGGAGGCAAGACGATGGCAACAGGCACCGGCGTGTGGAAAAACGCCGGTGCCTGTTGCTGTATTTCGAGGGGCTATACGTACTGAATTTTCATACTGCCAAAGCTGACCTCCCCCTCCAGCCAGATGGTCGCCTGAGGAGTGGGGTCCGGCTGACCGGAGACATCGATGCCGCCGCCTGTACGGTCCAGTCTGTTTTCAATCCGGTACCGGCTGGGTGCTTGGATCACCAGGTTGCCAAAGGCAGCGTCAAAACACAGCCGGCAGTTCGGGACAACCGATTGGCAGCCGGTGAGATCCAGCACCAAGCTGCCAAAGGCCATATCGATGTTGCCGCCCTGAAGCTCCTCCGTCTGGACCGTGATCCGGTCGGAGCAAAAGGCAAAGTCCCCCCGGATGTAACCGGAATTATTGACATAGGACCGCCGTGTTTTGTCCTCACTGTGGAAAGAAGCTCCATTTACCGTAACGTGAGGGCGTCTTTTTTTCCTGTGCTTGCGCCAGCTGACGCGGTCAAACACCATGGAAATGCCCCAGAGAATCAGCAGCAGCCCCAGAACCAGAGGCCAGGTGATGAGAGAGGGGATGACGCCCAAATTCACCAGCAGGAAGTACAGGCCCGCTGCACTGGCCCCAAGCCCGAAAGCCGAAAGGTGGGAAGTGCAGGAAGACAGGCCCAGGCACAGGAGGGCAGAGGGCCAGGCCACAGACCAGAGCCATACATCCAGTTCCAAGTAGATTGCGGCGATGTAGGTAACGCCAGTGAGGATCAGAAACAGTGCAAACCAAATCCCGCTGTCTTGCAAGTTTAGATGGAAACCGCTTTCATCTGCATCCTGGATGACCTCCTCCACCACTTCGCCCACGTGGCTTTTCCGGGGCTCTTCCGCCGCCCGGGGGACGCCCAGCAGCTCGTCTGTGGAAATGCCAAATAGCTCTGCCAGACGGGGAACTGCGGTCACATCGGGGCAGGATAGGTCGTGCTCCCATTTACTCACCGCCTGGGCGGTCACGCCCATTTTTTCAGCCAGCTGATCCTGTGTCAGTCCCAGCCGCTTTCGGTGGTATAAAATTCGCTTGCCCAGGGTCAAGCTTGCCGTGTCTTCCATGTTGAAAACCTCCTGTTGGATTTGCCTGTACTATGCCACAAAATCGGGGAAAAAGCTATCACCCATTTGTTTATTTCCAGTATTTTTCTCCCACAACGGCTGGTTGAGGGGGCTCCAACGGGCGGTTGTTTTTTTGAATTACAGAACTTTTTGCGCCCCAGAACGCGAAAAAGCGTACCGAATGGATACGACTTTAAAACTGCCCCAGGAGTCCGTCCTTGTAGAGGCCGGTGATGGTGACATTGCAAATTTGGTTGTGCAAACCGTCTCCCGGCGCGTAGACCTTGGTGTAGGTGGGGGTGTGACCGGTGTAGAGGCCCTCTCCGACCGATTCTTCCCAAAGCACTTCCTGTGTGGTTCCGATTTGCGCAGACAGATAGGCTTGCTCCAGCGCCCGGGCGATGGCAATGGCCCGGGCGCTGCGGGCCTCTTTTTCCGCCTTGGTCAGCTGCCCCGGCATCTTGTCCGCAGGGGTACCGGGACGGCGGGAGTAGGGGAAAATATGCATCGCCGCAAAGCCGCACTGCCGGCAAAAGGCCAGGGACTCCTCCAGTTCAGCCTCGGTCTCGCCGGGGAATCCCACGATCAGGTCTGTGGTGAGGGCGCAGCCCGGGAAGCTCTCCCGGAGGAGGGCCACACTTTGCGCATAACGGGCGGTGTCATACTTCCGGCGCATCCGGACAAGGACGGTGTCGCTGCCGGACTGGAGACTCAGGTGGAACTGGGGGCACAGGTTGGGGAAGCGGGATAAGCGCAGGCAAAAGTCCCGGGTGATAATCCTGGGCTCCAGGGAACCCAGGCGAATCCGCACATTTGGCACAGCGGCACACAATGCCTCGGCCAGCTCCGTCAGGGTTTGACCGTTCTTCAGATCCCATCCCCAGGATGCAATTTCAATGCCGGTGATCACAATTTCCCGGTAGCCTGTGGCCGCCAACGCCCGGGCTTGGGCGACGGCGGCGTCCAGAGGCTCTGAGCGGACAGGGCCGCGAGCATAAGGGATGATGCAGTACGAGCAAAAGTTGTTGCACCCATCCTGGACCTTCAGCATAGCGCGGGTACGGGTTTCCAGGCCCCCGGCGGGGAGAATTTCAAAGGCGCGCCGTTGAAGTGCCTGATCTATCTGCTCCAGGTGGGTTCGCTCTTTGGCGGCCAGGAGCATCATGTCCAGGAAGGCCTCCCGCCCGGCGCTGCCTGAGATCACGTCCACCTCCAGCTGCCGCACCGCCTGCGGCTGCACCTGGGCATAGCAGCCGCATACGCCTACAATGGCCTGGGGATTTTGCCGGCGGCAGCGGCGAATGATTCCGCGATTTTTCTTGTCTGCCACGGCGGTGACGGTGCAGGTATTGATTACATAACAGTCGCAGGGCTCGTCGAAGCTGCCCAGGGTATGGCCCATGGCCAGGAGCTTCTGCTCCATGGCTTGGGTTTCATATTGGTTGACCTTGCAGCCCAAGGTATAGAATGCAAACTTCATGTTAATATCACCAAAAATCTTCAAAATGTCCCAAAAACCTTCGCTTAAACTGCCAATTGAAACAGGGCTGGCTCGTGCGATATAATATACGGTAATCAGATGGGGAGGATATAGACTCCGCCTGCGAAACAGAATTTCCCGGCCCGCTGCCGGCATAGCTTTGGAGGTTACCATTTGTGTGTGAATTTGACATTAAGCTCTCCACGGTGGAGGAGGTCAAGGCCTTTGTCCAGGTGGCGACGGTACAGCCCTTTGAGGTCTATGTTACGACTCCCCGCCAGAAAGTCAGTGCCAAATCCTTCATAGGGATGTTCAGTTTGGACTTCCGTCACTCGCTCCGGGTCATTGCGGACTGCACCCAGGAGGAGCTGGAACAATTCTTGCAAGGTGCTGCGGCATTTTTAGTGCCGGAAGCGTCATATTGATTTTGACATATACATATGGGGTTACCGCAAAGCTTGCTTTGGGGTAGCCCCATATGTCACATTTCTGGGACAACCTTCTGGGGGCGGTAAAAAATCATACTGAACCAGGTGACGACATTGTCCCCATACTGGAAGGGAACGCCACACTCCTGCGCAGTTTGGGTTAGGAGAATGCCATGGCTCTCGATGCAGGGGTGCATACGCTCCGGGTGGCGGCAGGGGCCGGTGGGATAGGCACAGGAGTCGCAGATGGCGCAGGCCTCGGTGGAGAGTGTGTAGATTTCCTGCCCTTCGGCCCGGACCATGGCCTCTACCTGACGGGTGACGGCCTCGTGCTCTTCTCGGGTGGCCAGGGTGGCAGAGATGTCGGAGATGTCGTCTACCTCCGTCACGGTGCAGATGAGGAGTACGTTGGGATAAGCCAGGCACTTGGACCGGCAGAATTCCACAGTACCCACGGCTGGAGGGCAGGCCCAGGTTTTCCCATACATTTGGCATTCGTGCTGGCAGATCCACCGGACCCGGTCCGTAAAGGTTAGCTCCCCCGTTTTCAGGAAGAAATATCCGTACAGAGGCAGCTCCGCCAGCTGCTGTTCCAGGTGCTCACAATTCATGGCGGTCCTCCAAATACTGGAGAAATGCGGCACAGCCTGCTTGAATCTGGTTGTACACACCGGAAAAGTCCCCAGTATACCAAGGATCGTCAATGTCCCCGGGACAGCTGGTAAAGTCCAGCAGCCTGTGACATTTGCCAGCCCGGTCCGGCCCAACCAACCGCAGCAGCCGAGGCAGATTGGCTTGCTCCATATACAGGATGTAATCGTACCGGTTATAATCGGCAGCACAAACCTGGACCGCAGTCTTCTCTTCACAGGAGATGCCATGAGCTGCTAAAACCCGCCTGGCCGGCGGATAAACCGGGTTTCCGATCTCCTCCCGGCTGACTGCAGCGGAGGCAACAAACAGCCGGTCCAGCAGACCCGCCTTCGCCGCCAGGTCTTTTAGGATAAATTCACCCATGGGGCTGCGGCAGATGTTGCCGTGGCAAATAAAAAGCACTTTTTTCATGTTTATACCCCTTTATAAGCCTTTGTTGACGCCAAAAAATTCGGATTTTTCAATTTCGTTTTTTGGTAAAGTGGTTGTAACCCTGCGCTTCTCCACGTAAATTTCCGGCAATTTTGCAGTTCATTTCCTGCTGGAAAGAGCTCTGATATGCCCCATTTATTGTAGCATATCAGAGCTCACTTTTCCATAAGTCTGAAAAATATTATTTGTGGGATGGCTTAAATGGAGCAGGCGCCTTTCAGATATTTATCCAGCAACCTCCGCTTGGAGCTCCTGTGCGGCGGTATCTTTTTGCTGCACAAGGTATTTGCAAGTAGCGAAGCGGCAATGCTATAGTAATCTAAATCACACATCGGCGGCAC
>UMCH01010957.1_pt1 | contig 21017 bp, 21 predicted proteins | sample 1964201 | NCBI WGS metagenome assembly UMCH01 (sample SAMEA4835965, study PRJEB28245) | human gut metagenome | biome: gut microbiome; material: fecal sample | place: Denmark | collected 2008 | reverse complement strand
GCAGGCGCTTTTTTATCTGGATTACTGCAGCACCAGAAGGATGAAGGTCAGGACCAGGAACACCGCGCCCACCCACTTGGTGGCACGGGCCAGCTTGGCATCCATGGTCTTGGCCTTGTTCTTGGCCAGGAAAGAGTCCGCCACGCCGCCGATGGTGCCAGACAGGCCAGCGCTCTTGCCGGACTGGAACAGGACCACCAGAATGATCGCAAGACCGCACAGCAGCTGCAGGATCGTGATTACCAGAGTCAAAGCGTCCATAGGAAAACCTCCAACATGTTCATGCAAAGGGCATGAATCGTCATTTCACAGAACATAATGATACCATAGCCTGTGACTCATTTCAAGGGTTTCAGGCAAAAAAGCAAGGAAAAATTCCTGTATGGCCCGGCGCACAGAAGCAAAAATTTTTGAATTTTCACAGAAAGATATTGGAACAAATGTTGCATTTTGGAGCGGTTTATGATACACTTATGTCAACATAGTTTGGAATGGGGAAAGGAGACGCCTATGGCAGAGCTTTCCAAAATGCAGCAAAAGATCTATGCGTACATTGCCGACTGTATCCGCCAGCAGGGCTATCCTCCCTCTGTCCGGGAGATCGGTGAGGCGGTGGGGCTGAAATCCCCCTCCACGGTCCACTTCCATCTCAAGCATCTGGAGGAGGCCGGTGTAATCGAAAAGGGAGCGGGAAAGGGCCGCGCCATCACGCTGACCACTCCGCCTGCTTCCGAGGACCGGGTGCCCATCGTGGGCAACGTGGCAGCCGGCAGTCCGATCCTGGCGGAGGAGTGCATTGAAGACTACCTGACCTTTGATACCGGCGGGCGCACCGGCGAGTATTTTGCGCTGCGGGTGCGGGGCGAATCCATGCTGGGAGCCGGGATCCTGCCGGGAGATCTGGTGGTGGTACGGCGCCAGCCTACCGCCAATAACGGGGAGATCGTGGTGGCACTGCTGGAGGACGAAGCCACCGTCAAACGGTTTTCCCAGAAAAACGGCCGGGTCTGGCTGCTGCCGGAAAATGATGCGTACAGTCCCATTGACGGCACTTACGCCCAGATCCTGGGAAAAGTGGCTGCCGTGGTACGCAGATATTAAGAGAACAAGAGCGCGGAGGCAGGACCTGCCGCGCTCTTTTCTTTTGGATGACGATCGATCGGGAAAGAGGGACGACTATGGGTCTTCGCATGTACAATGTGGAATTTGGGGATGGCTGTTTGCTTTTGGGCGGCAAGGAGCACTTGCTGGTGGACCTGGGCAGCATCGACCGGACGGTGGATTTCGATCCCATTCGGGATGATATCCGGTCCCTTTGCGGCCCGGCGCGGCTTTCTCTGCTGCTGACCCATTTTCAGAAGGACCACTGGTCCGGCCTGCGGGACCAGCCGGCTGCGCACCATCTGCCATTGGTGCACCGGGTCTATCTGCCGGATCTGTTCGGCCTGCGGCTGCCCGGCAGGCAGGACGTGGTGGTGGGCGGTTTGCTGGGGGAACTGCTGGAGGCGGTGGTGCTGGACCGGAAGCCGGAGTTCACCCTGGCGGAGCTTTTGCGGCAGGTACTGCCCCAAACCGGGGGCCGCGTGGAGCTTCTGCGGCGGGGAGACCGGTTCATGGTGGACGGTACGGAGTATGAGGTGCTCTGGCCCCGGCTGGAGATCAGAGATATCACCCGGCGGAGAAGGGCGGCCCTCCGGCGCTTTTTGGAGCGTTTGGAGCGGGGCGTGAACGCCCCGGAGGAAGAAGGCGTGTGGCGTACGGTCAACGACCTCGCAGACGTGCTTTTGCGGGATTTTGCAGAGGAGATGGATCTTCCCCGGCAGCTGGATCTCCTTCCCCGGCAATTGCCCGCCTACGAGGTCCTTTTGGCCAGAACGGACCGTCTGGCGCAGCGGATGCGATCGCTGTATACGGTAGGCGGGCGGGCCTTTCAGGCGCACATGCGCTACTATGCAAGGGCCCTGCAGGAGGACTGGAACAAGGTGAGCCTGGTGTTCCACGGCTGTCCGCCGGCCGGCGGTGTGCTGATGACGGGAGACGCGCCCGGAGAGGTGCTGGAGCGTCAGGCAAGGGGAGCGTACGGCCGCCTGTACTTTCTGGATGGGTATCAGATCATCAAAGCGCCCCACCATGGGACCGACTCCCATTTCTGCGGCAGTCTTCCGCCCTGTGATTTTCTGTGCATCAGCAACGGCACCGGGAACCGGCACTATCAGAAGATCTCCCGGAGCTACGAGGGTATATACGGCGTGCTGGGCCGGCGCACCGCCCTTCGCTGCACCAATGACCGCTGTGAGTTTTCCTCCAAAGGGGGACATTGCCCCGGAACCGGGCAATGCGGCCGTACCTGGATCGACATTTAAAGGAAACGACCCGGATGCCGAATGGCGTCCGGGTCGTTCTTTTACTGATATTTTCCGTTCAAATAGTCCAGAGCAATCTGCGCGAAGGCGGCAGATGCCTTTTCCATGACGGACTCATCCACGTTGAAGTTTGGATTATGCAGAGGATACTGTGTAGCAGGTGTTCCGTCCGAGCAGCCAACCACCATAAAGACAGAGGGTACTTGCTGGCTGATGAAGCAATAGTCCTCCCCGCCAATCTTCAATGCTTCGTCAGCATAGAAGCCCTTTTCGAAGATCGCGCTCACGCTTTCCTTTACATAGGGGACCAGCGTCGGATCGTTCTGCACAGGGAAGCATCTTCCGCGGTAGTTGAATTCATACTTCATACCATAGAGGTCGGCAACCTGCTGCACGATCTGCTCCAGGTTTTTCTTCACGATCATCCGATTGTGTTCGTGCAGAGTACGGACGGTACCCATGGCCTTGGCAGAATCCGGGATCACTGCCTCAGCGGTGCCGGCCTGGATAGAACATACCTGGATCACGGCAGGTTCCAGCGGAGAGATGCGCTTGCTGATGCCGTTGATCATTTGATAGGCAGTGACCATGGCGGCGATGGGATCATTTGCCTTACTGGGGAAAGAGCCGTGACCGCCCTTGCCATGGAATGTGAAAGAAAAGAAGTCAGGGTATGCAGTAATAGGACCGGGCTCTATCGCAACCATTCCTACCTGCTGCGAGGGATTAACGTGCATGCCGATGGAGAAGTCTACGTGGGGATTTTCCAGCAGACCCTCAGCTACCATTTGACTGGCACCGCCGGTGGATGCCTCCTCAGCAGGCTGGAAACACAGCTTTACCGTGCCGGAAAACTCATCTTTCATCTGAGAGAGGATTCTTGCCGCCCCCAGAACAGATGCGGTGTGAACGTCATGGCCGCAGGCATGTGCAACACCTGCAACCTGGGAGCGATACGGGCAGGAGCCCGTCTCCTCCATGGGCAGCGCGTCCATATCAGCACGGATCATGATGGTTTTGCCGGGCCCCTTCTTGCCGTGAATCAACCCGACAACGCCGGTCACGGCATAGCCGCGCTGGACTTCTGCACCCATATCCGTCAGTTCTTTGGCAACCAGATCACTGGTCAGCACTTCTTCAGAACCCAGTTCAGGGTGTGTGTGGATCTGGCGCCGGATATCAATCTGGTGCTGTGCGCCATCGCGGGCAAGTTGTTCAATCTTTGTCATAGAGCACCTCGACTTAATGCTTTGCAGCCTGAATTGCGGCTTTCTCTTCGGGAGTACGCATCAAACCGAACAAAATGGTGATGAAAGCGGCAATGCCCAGCAGCAGGGGATAGAAGGAGAAGGTCAGCACGTCCACCGGGGAAATGGCCACCATGGAGGTGATCATCAGCATGCCGCCTGCGTGAGGGGCGATGACCTGCACCACACAGGAGAAGATATCCAGCAGGCTGGCGGTGCGCTTGGGAGCAATGTGGTAATCTTCGCCGATCTGCTTGGCAATAGGAGCGGCAATAATGATGGCAATGGTGTTGTTGACCACAGAGAAGTTCAGAATGGAGACCAGGGCGGCAATGCTGAGCTCTGCGCTGCGGCGGGACTTGATGTTGCTGACAATGGCGTTGACCAGGCGATCAATACCGCCGTAAGCGGTGATCAGGCCGATGAGGCCGCGAATCAGCAGAGCCATGATGGACACGTTGAACATGCCTTCCATGCCGGATGCAACAGACTGGATGAAGGTCAGGGGAGTCATGCTTCCGGTGGCAAAGCCTGCGATGCCGGCAAAGAACATACCGCCGATCAGAACGACATAGACGTTGACACCGGCAACAGCAGCGCCGAGAACGGCCAGATAGGGCAGAACACGCAGAATGTTATAGGAGAGTTCCTGGTCCAGAGAACCGGAGGTACCGATCACGCAGTAGAGGACAACGGTGAGGATGGCAGCCGGCAGGGCAATCAGCAAGTTCATGCGGAACTTGTCTTTCATCTCAGCGCCAACGCCCTTGGTCGCGGCGATGGTGGTATCGGAGATGACGGACAGGTTGTCGCCGAACATAGCGCCGCCGAGAGAGGCAGCCAGTGCCAGCTGGGGCAGGGCGCCGGTCTTTTCCGCGATGCCGATGGCGATGGGGGCCATGGCGGTAATGGCGCCGGTGGAGGTGCCGGTGGCAGTGGAGATGAAGCAGGAGATGATAAACAGGCCGGCAATGATAAATTTCTGGGGAATGAAGGTGAGGCCCAGGTTAACCACGGAATCGACACCGCCCATACCCTTGGCAACACCGGCAAAAGCACCGGCCAGCAGGAAGATCATGACCATGGACAAAACACCCTTGTCGCCTGCGGAGGTGGAGAAGATCTCCAGCTTGTCATCAAACTTGCGGGAACGATCCATAAAGAAAGCCACAATGACGCCGATCAGCAAGGCGGCGTGACGGGGGATTTGGGAAAACGGGCTCTCAGTGCCCAGGATAGTAAAAATAATACCGCCGCCAAGATAGAGTACCAGGAAAATGATTAGGGGAACAAATGCAAGAAAACCATAATCGCTTTTGGGAATTTTAATGGATTCGTTCTGTTTGCTCATGTTCTTTTCTCCTCTCTTTGTACGCTTCTTTTCTATCTGGATCAGCGGCTGCGGACCGCCTGTTCCATTTGCGTCAGGGCCTTTTCAATGACACTGCGGGGGCAGGCTGCGTTCAGGCGCAGGAAGCCGGAACCACCGATGCCGAAGTCGGTGCCCTCGCCGAAGGCCACGCCGGCTTTCTCCACACAGAACTTCTTCAGCGCGGCGTCGTCCATGCCCAGGGCCCGGGCGTCCACCCAGTTGAGGTAAGTGGCCTCGGGGGTGTTGGGCTTGAGCTCCGGCAGACGCTCAGCGCAGAAGCTGCGGATAAAGCGCATGTTGTCTCCCAGATACACCAGCAGCTCATCCAGCCACTGCTCGCCGTGGGCATAAGCTTCCATGGTGGCCACCAGGGAGAAGCAGTTGTTGCGGGCAATGTCCATCCGCTTGAGCTCCGCCACGTAGGCGTCCTTCTTGGCCTCGTCGTTGAAGACGATGGTGGAGGACTGGAGGCCTGCCAGGTTGAAGGTCTTGCTGGGGGCAATGCAGGTAGTGGTGATGGCGGCGATCTCAGGAGAGACGGAGGCCATGCAGGTATGCTTGTGGCCGTCCAGCATCAGGTCGGAGTGGATCTCGTCGGAGATGATCTCCACGCCGTACTTCACGCAGATATCGCCCACCTGCTTGAGCTCCTCGCGGGTCCAGCAGCGGCCCACGGGGTTGTGGGGATTGCAGAGGATGAAGTACTTGGCGCCGTCCTTGGCCTTGGCCTCAAAGTCCTCCAGATCCATGGTGTAATAGCCGTTTTCGTCCCGCTTCAGGGGGCTGACCACCAGCTGCCGGCCGGTGTTGTTCACCACGTCGGCAAAGGGGTGGTAGACGGGCTGCTGAATGAGCACCTTGTCGCCGGGCTGGGTGAACATGGTCAGCATCATACGCATGCCGGGCACCACACCCGGGGCAAAGGCCATCTTGGCAATGTCCGGCAGCCAGCCGTTGCGCTTTTGCTGCCAGGCGGCGATAGCCTCAAAGTACTTGGGGGTGCGCCAGGTATAGCCAAAGATACCCTGGTCGGCCCGCTCCTTGATGGCTTCCACGATGCAGGGCGCCGTACGGAAGTCCATATCTGCGATCCACAGAGGGATGACGTTATTGGTGCCGTAGTGCAGCTCCGCTTCCTGGAACTTAGCCGCGTAGTTATTAGAACGATCCACGATTTCATCAAAATTATAAGACATACTGTAATCCTCCTCATCATATGATGCCGTGGCTTTTGCCCAATATTTAAAGCAAAAATTATGCCAAAATTTGAAAACGTTCATAATTTGTTAAAGCTAGCTGATTTGGAAAAACGAAAAACAACAGCTTGCACAAGAACTTCCGAAAAAAACAGCGTGATTCAGAAAAAAGCGAAAAAATAATTGGGCAAAGTACGGTATCTTTACCCAATTATTTACCCTATTTATTTTGAACGCTGCGCAGCGCTTCATAGAGCTGCTGTCCGGACCGGGTCAGACGGCTGCCGCCCCGTCCCCGGGATACAGATACCAGGCCCTGGCTGTGGAGCACCTGGAGAATATCCCGGATCTCCTGCTCTGTCATGGGCAGTCCCTGCTCCCGGGCCAGGCGCAAAAGCGTGCCGCGGCCCATGCCCTGGCCGGAGCAGCCCAGTGTGCACACCAGAAAGGTGAACGCCTCCTCCCGGCCCTGGGCCAACCGTTGGAAATCCGGCGGGCCGCCGGTGGGGACGGGCGCTGCGGCGGGGCGGGCGGACTCCCGCAGATAGGTGGGCAGGTCCTCGGCTTCCACCTGGTCTTTGCCCAGCATGGAAAGGTATTCCACCAGATTGGCAAGTTCACGCACATTGCCCTCCCAGGGATAGGCCCGCAGCACGGACTGGGCCTCAGGGGAGAAGGTAAAGCGGACGCCGTTTTTTTCCATCAGGTGGTCGGCGATCAAAAAAAGGTCCTCGCCCCGTTCCCGCAGAGGGGGGATGGCAATGGGCAGGGTATTGAGCCGGTAGTAGAGGTCTTTGCGGAAAGCACCCTGGTGCACCAGTTCCAGAATATCTTCGTTGGAGGCGGCAATGATGCGCACATCCGTTGGGATGATGCGGTTGCCGCCCACCCGCATGAATTCCTTTTCCTGCAGCACCCGCAAAAGCTTCACTTGCAGGGTCTGGCTCATGCCCTCGATCTCGTCGAGGAACAGCGTGCCCCGGTGGGCGTACTCGAAAAGGCCCAGCTTGCCGCCCTTTTTCGCGCCGGTGAAGGCGCCTTCATCATAGCCGAACAGCTCACTTTCCAGCAGCGACTCGGACAATGCGGCGCAGTTGATGGCCACAAAGGGCATATCGTGGCGGCGGGAGGCGTTGTGGATGGAGTGGGCGAAGAGCTCCTTGCCGGTGCCGCTCTCTCCTGTGAGCAGGATGGCTGACTCCGTGCGGGCCATACGGGCGGCGATCTGCTTGGTGCGCAGCATGATGTCGCTTTGGCCGATGATATCATCAAAGACATACTTGGACTGATAGCCCCTGTGATAGAGCTGCAGCCGGAACTGGTGCTGGCGGTTTTCCTCTTCCGTGAATCGCTGGAGCAGTACGAAGCAGCCGATCCCCTCGCCCTGCCAGTCTACGGGAGCGGTGGAGAGATTGAGATAGGTGTCCCCCAGCTGGATGAGGCGGGAGGTTTTTTGCCGCCGGTCGGTCTCGGTCAGCTGCCGGGCAAGGTCCCGGCACACGAAGGTCAGCGACTGACCGATGGCCTCCTCACGGCGCAGACCCAGCATGGTCTCCGCCACGGAGTTGAGGGCGAAGATCCGCCCGTCCCGGTCCACGCCCAGAATGCCGGTTTCCAGCGCGCCCATGAGAATGTCCAGGTAGGTCTCCGTTTTCAGATTGGCGCTCCAGAGGGAGGCAAGGCTCTGCCCGGGATCGGCCAGCGAGGCGGCATAGGTGCGGAATTCCTGGCTTTTGGGAAACCAGGTGAAGCCCAGGGCCAGGGCGATCTCCATGAGGGTGTTGGAGGAAAAGACCCGGGGGCCCAGATCCAGCACCCGCAGCACCGTGGGCGGGACATAGCGGCCCTCGCCGGGGGTGATGGCCAGCTCTACATCCGGCGGGTAGCTGGACCCGGGGTAGACGGGGGTGAACTCGATCTGTGTGATACCCAGCCGGTTGAGCTCGGCGATGGACTCGATGGCCATTTCCACGCTCAGGTTCACCAGCATGGCACGGGTGCCTTTAGGCAACTGGCGCAGAGCATCGATCTCCTTTTTGAAAAACGTGATGGCAGGAGAGACCACCTTCCGCTCAGGGGGGATGGTCTCTATCACCTGACTGAACGCGTCGGTGGAGGTGGCGGCCACGATGTAAAGATCCGCGTCCTTGCTCATGGCGGGAAAGTCATTGGCCTCTACACTGAAGGTCTCCAGTGTAATGTTGGAGCCGAAAAACTGAAACAGCCAATGGGCGTAGGTGGGACAGGTGGAAGCTGCCTGGGTGACCAAAACCAGTTTTTTCACCATAAAAGGGCTCCTTCCGCAAAAATATCCCCTATTATAACAGCTTTTCCGAACCGGTGCAACAAAGGGCAAAAATGCGGCGCCTGCCGAAGCGGGCGCCGCGTGGCCTTAGTTGACGGTATGGATGGGATTGCCGGAGAGGAAGGCACGCAGGTTTTCCGCCGTGCAGTCCATGATGCGCTGCCGGCTCTCCCGGGCGCCCCAGGCAATATGGGGGGTGATGATGCAGTTTTTGGCCTGAAGCAGCGGGTTGTCGCTGCGGATGGGCTCGGAGGAGACACTGTCCACACCGGCTGCCGCCACCTTTCCGCTGTTGAGGGCATCGGCCAGGTCCTGCTCCACGATGAGTCCGCCCCGGGCGGTGTTGAGCAGGATGACGCCGTCTTTCATCCGGGCGATGGTGTCGCGGTTGATCATCCCTTCCGTTTCGGGGAAGAGCGGGCAGTGCAGTGCGATCACGTCGGAAGCGGCCAGCAGGGTGTCAAGATCCGTGTACCGGGCGATGGCGCTGCCCTCCTCCGTGGGACGGGAGCCGGTGGCCAGGACCTTCATGCCCAGGGCCCGGGCGATGCGGCCGGTGGCCTGGCCGATACGGCCGAAGCCGATGATGCCCATGGTTTTTCCCTCCAGCTCAATGAGCGGATAATCCCAGTAGCAAAAATCCGGGCAGCTGGCCCATTTTCCGGCAAACACCGTCTCGCTGTGGTGGGCCACATGGTGGCAGATCTCCAGCAGCAGCGCAATGGTGAACTGTCCCACGGCGGCGGTGCCGTAGGAGGGAACGTTGGAGACGGGGATCCCCTTTTCACGGGCGTACGCAGTGTCCACCACGTTGTAGCCGGTGGCCAGCACGGCGATATAGCGCATGGCAGGGCAGGCGTCGATCACCGGCTTGGAGATGGGGGTCTTGTTGGTGATCACGATCTCGGCGTCGCCGATGCGGGAGATGATCTCAGCCGTATCCGTGCGGGAGGTGCGGTCGTAAATAGTCAGCTCACCGAAGTCACGCAGGGCATCCCAGCTCAGGTCTCCGGGGTTTTCCGTATATCCGTCTAAAATCACAATTTTCATGAAAGAGGTCTCCTTTGTAAAATGCGGCAGCCGTATAACACGACTATTTATCAGAATACCATGGGAGCGCCTGGTTGGCAAGTTCAGGATTTTGCCTGCTGCGGTGTGCCTTGCCGCTGCGGGGATGCATGGTGCATGGGCGTGGCCGTCTCTTCCATCAGGGCGTGCAGCTTTTCCAGCGCCCGCTTTTCGATGCGGGATACATAGCTGCGGGAGATGCCGAAGGAGGCCGCCACTTCCCGCTGGGTCAAGGGAACGGTGCCGCCCAGTCCGTAGCGCAGGCGGATGATCTCCGCCTCCCGGGCGGTAAGACACTCCGCCACCAGCCGGTGCAGCTGCCGGGCACTATCCCGGTCGTGGAGATCGTCCAGCATGGTGTCATCCACGCCCACCACGTCCAATAGCTGCAGCGCGTTCCCGTCCTGGTCGGATTCGATGGAGTCAGACAGGGAGACCTCGCTTTGCAGCTTCTTCTGGCTGCGGAAGTACATAAGGATCTCGTTCGCTATCCTCTCCTGACGGACACATAAGCTGCCCTATGGGCGGCAAATTCAGCTCTCCATCCTCCGCAAAGAGGTATACATAGACGTTTTTGCCGTCCCAAACCACTTTTTTGACGATAGTACGCAGCAGGCGACGCCGTTCTTCAATAGTAGTCGAATCCACCGTGTCGGCGAATGACTCAATCATATCTCTATAGAAAAATAGATTTTGGCTCAGAGCATTACTCTGCCTAGCAAGCTTTTCCAATTCAGCAATTCTTGTCTGCTCCTGTTCGCTCTGCCGGTGCAGCTCATCGATCTGCTCCATGACGTATTTGGCCGAGGTCTCGCTGGCAACGGACAGAGATTCCACCAGTCGTTTGATGCGGGCTTCTGTTTCAGCATGGTTCTTCACTAATAAAGTCAACTCAGCTTCATAACTTGCTTTGTTGTCATTGATTACTTTCTTGGTTTTTGACAGTAACTGTCCAAAGTCTTTTTTGTCGGTGGCAACCTTACGTATTTCCTCAACAATCTTAGCATCTAGAGTGTTGCCGTTGCAGTTTTTCATACTACAGACAGTACCATGACTGCGCTCTTTGGTGGAGCACATATAGGTGTAAATCAACTCCCCATTAGCATTAGTGCGACCAGTCAGTTTCGGGCGCATATAGTCACCGCACTCGCCACAACGCAGAAGGCCGGACAAAAGCGCCACATTGCTGCGCGGTTTGCGATAGCTCTTGGATTTGTTCACGTCCAGCATAGACTGTACTCGTACCCAGTTTGCACCGGAGATAATGCCGGGATGTTTCCCCACTGCCACAATCCAATCTTCCATCGGGCGAATCTGAGTAGCCTTGCCAGGGCGTTGGAGCGTGCGGTTGTAGGCCATAATACCGTGCTCACCGTCAAACTCCGATGGCTCAGCAAAAAGGTCTACGTTGTTCTCCTTGAGATACTGATACGCCGTATCGTCAGCAATCATATAAACCGGATTTGTCAGAATACCCCGGATGGCAAAGCGTGTGAACTGCTTGCCGCGCTTTGTGACACAGCGGTGCTCTAATAAGTACTGGTCAGTTTTACTGAGGGAGCCACTTTCCGTGAACACAGAAAAAATTGTCTTTACCAGCTGAATCTCCTCCGGAATAGGTTTGAGCTTACAAGCTTTTTTAACCTTGCCATCTACTGTTACGCTGGACAAGCTTTCCGAAGCGTAGCCAGTTGGTGTCGTCCCGCCCAGCCAGCGTCCGGTCTTGGACAGCTCATGCATGTTGTCGCGGATACGCTCGGCTATGGTTTCTCGCTCCAGCTGGGAGAACACTGACGCGATATACATCATTGCACGCCCCATTGGAGAGGACGTGTCGAACTGTTCCCGGATGGAAATGAAGTCAATGTGCCGGTCACCCAGATCCTCGATGAGCTTTGCAAAGTCACCAATATTGCGGCTGATACGGTCAAGGCGATAGACGACAATAGCAGCGAACTCAATCTTCTGGGAATCCTTCATCATCTGCTTGAACTGCGGACGCTCCAGATTGCCGCCGGAAAACCCCTCGTCCTCATATACAAGCGCATGCTCCGCCTCGTCTTCGCCAAAGTGCATTGCAATATATTGGCGGCACAGCTCAATCTGGTTCTCAATACTTTCGCCTTTCCCGGTAAATTTGGATTTGCGGGAATAGATGACGTATTGCTTCACCTGCGGCTGGTCTGTTGTTTTCATAGCAACACCTCGCATTACATTGTTAGGTTGTTAGATATATTGTAACGGATTGGAACCCATTTGAAAAGGTGCAAATAAGATTTTTTGAAAAGTTCTCCAAAGAACGTTATACCCCTTTATACCCCTTTCAAAAGGGTATAAAGGGGTATAACGTATTCTCACTGCCAGTTTCGTTTCAGGACTTCACTTTTGAGATACAGCGTGCTCTTCTCCGATGTTTTGATTGGATGCAGCTTCCCGCGTTTTGTAAGGTCAATGATGTTCTGCCGGGAGCAACCCAATATCTCCGCCGCTTCCGATGCGTTGATGATTCTGTGCGCGGCAAAGTTCCGGAAGTTTTCCATCGTCAGCGGAACACTTTTGCCAATTCGGTAGAGCATCGTGTCCGAAATGGTCATGTTCACATCCCAAGCAACACCGTATCCGCCGGTCTGCATCTGTACATACTGAAAATAGTCCGGCTTCCTGAGAAGAATCTGAAATGCTCTTGTCTTTTCAAAATGCTTCTGCAAATCGCACTTCTTCACTACGCCATCCCGGAAGAATACCAGCAGGCAATGGTTCTCCAGCGGCAGCACATCTTCAATTCTCTTTGAGAACCGCCGCGTAATTTCTTCCGGAAGCTCCTTCTCGTTAATGGGAACAAGGTAGTAATCATCCTGTGCGCATCGCCCCATTGCCAGCATCAGAAGCTCGTACTCATCATATTCCTTCAGATGATTGTCGCGCAGAATCTCACCGATGTTCTGGCGGTCGATCGGAACGATCCGCTGCCGAACCCAGATCTTGCTCCAATAGGAATTGACTGTGGTTTCCCTACGCTTCACAAAGGAGTCCAGCAACAGCGGCGTTTCCCATGCATCCGCATTTTCAGGCAGCTCAATATAGAACTGCTTTTCCTGCTTGTAATACAGGAGGTACGCCAGATCCTTCTGCTCCTGCGTCGATTCATCTCGAATTGCAAAAATCTTCATATGCGCTCCACCTTTTCCAAATCATTTCCCATACGCCTTCAGAAAAGACCCACCAATTTCGATAGAATTACGGTGGACAGACCATGACAAATTGTCAACTCCTGTTTTTCCTTCATAAGCTGCATATGTACATTCTCACTCCCCATCATCGTACTTCTTTACTTGTCATACGTCAAGCTATAATGCAAAAAGCCGCCACCCTGATTTCACTCAGGGCGGCAGCTTAAACTTGTTTATAGCAAATCGGATAAACAAGTTGACACTATTGCTTGGAACGTAAATGTTCAACTACTGCATCGATAAGCTCCAACTTTTGTTCAGTAGAGCAGGGCAATTTCTGCACCATCTTTAGCGCTTGCTCTGCGTGGAACTTGGCCAGTTCCTTGCTGAGTTTTGCCTTTCCTTCCGGCGTGGTCGGCATAATCAAAAATACTTCCATATCTATTGTTCCTTTCAGAAAATTATGTGTGAGTTGTAGCAAATCGCTGCAACTCACGGTGGTTATCCTAAAATCTCCAAGTGTTTTACGGCTCCGGCTTTTCAACAACGAAAAGCGGGAATAGGTCATAGTTTCCATCCTTATCAGAACTCAAATTGAGCTCAGATAGAACCTGCTCCTGAACCTCAGGTTTAAGATCACAAATATATATTTCAACGCTCATGTGTCATCCTCCATATATGACTACTTTGCAAATTAATGGAGAGAGCTGCAGCAACCCGCTGCAGCTCTCAAATCATTTGTCTCGGAAAAGGTGCTTGTAAAGGTCATCCACACCCTTTTGCTTTTGTGTCCAGGTAATCGGTGCCATTTCAAAACCGGCAGCCGCACCCATCTCAATATAACGATCACGCGCTTTCCGAACTTCCTCTTTGACCTGATAATCCGAATCGACCATGACGTTGATTCTCTTCACGCCAATGGAGTCTAGTTCTTCAAGGGCTCGTTCGTACTGAGAATAGCTCGGTATGCCTGTAAGGCCCACGAAACCACACTCATAAGGTGAACCCTGCGCGAAGCTGTAGGCAAGGTCGGACTTCATAACTCCCTCCGTAAGGCAAACCACTTCATCGCCTTCATGAACGCCGACATAATGCGGGCAGCACTTCGACTGTGTCCCGTAGTACTGGTCAACACTCGTTAGGTTATAGAATTTCTGGTTGTAGACCTTATCAAGCCGAACCTGAATGGCTTCAATTTGGCCGAGCAGGTTTCGGTCGGGTAGCATGATTCCCGAGCCTCGGATATCCAACACCCATTGGCCAGAGTCCTTCTGGCAGTAAAATCCGGGAACCCCATCAAGAATGCAGCCACGCTCCAACAGCTCTGTAACAATCCGTTTCAAACGTGTTGTGGGCGTCGTTCGATAGCATAGCAGCTCCATCTCCTCTGATTTTAGCCCGCGCTCTTTCAAAGCGGATTGATGTGTTGGGCATAGAGTCAATAATGAGAGAAGGTTGGAATACGTATTATCCCGTACCTCAGCCGAGGCAATAGGGAGTTCTACCGTTTCTATGGAGCGAGGCTTCCGCTTGCATTTGCGCACCGGTTCACCTCCATCTGGCCCGAATATTTTGCAGAGTTCTTCGTAAGCCGTATGGAGATTGACATCACAGTACTCCGCATAAAGATGGAGGATGCCTCCACCTTTACCACAGCGATTACACCGAAACACATTATCGCGGATCTTGACATTCATATGAGCTTTCCGATCTGCACAGAATGGACACCTGCAATGCAGTTGAGTCCCGGTATCTCGTATGACTTCGATACCAAGAAGATCAACCACTTGCTCAATATCACATGGCAGATCAGGTATTCTGCCCATCTAAACCACCTCCCTTAGCTAGGGGAAGAATCAGCTGGCCATCTGGCCTACCGTTTCCAGTAGCTTTGTAGCCCCTGCTTTTAGTGCGAGATTATGGCCGGAATAGTTCTTCACATACCATGCGAGGTCGCCCGGACTCTTCATAGCGATTTCACCGAGAGACCATCCACTAAAACGGCCAAAATCAACCTTAACGGCTTTGGCCTGTTCAATGGTCATGACACGCAAGTACTCATCCAGCGTTTTGGGGGGCTCCGGAGCGGAAGCATGAGACTGCTGCACAGGCGGCTGAACCTGCTGCTGAGCAGGCTGAGTAGATTTAGGTGCCGTCGCCGTCTGAGAGAAGACTGGAGCATCCGCTGTCGGTTGAGCAGTAAAACTCGCCACGACACTACCAGGGTGTCCCGCATCTTCATCGGGAGGCATCTTGATTGGGGCATCCGCGATGATACTGGCCAAAGTCTCACCATTCATACAGAACTGCGTACCATACCCCGCATCCGCCAACGCACGGCCCTTTGCAACTGTTTCGGCGATTTCCAAGAAGCGATCGCCAAAGCGATCTTCCGTTGAGAATCGCTGAGAATACGCCTTCCCAATGAACTGGTCAGCTGGGTCAGCCTTATCGGCATAGATCCTGCAGCATACGATCGCATTCTTCTCATCAACACGGATAAGCTCCGGGTCGATCTTCCCATTCGGATGGTGCAGGCGGAACCAAAGAAGGCGATATTTGACATCAAGGTAGAGATCGTTCTCGCCTTCCTCACCCACGGTAGTACGCACGAAATCAGCGGGGTTAAAACCATCGACAGCGTTGATGGCAGGGATCACATTAGAGTTCGATTCACTCATGGTAATTGTCCTTTCACAATAAATGTAGAAACGAGGCAGCTTTTGACCACCCCGTTTCTCAAATAATCACGCTACTCGCCGACTCAGCTCGCGGTTATAATAAGCCACGATTCGATCTGCGAGCACCGTATTCCTTTGACCCACATCACATTTATGGATCGCAACAAAGACTGCCTGCTTTTGCCCAATCAGGATGACCTTTGCCTTGGCTCTGGTCACAGCAGTATAGAGCAAATTCCGCCGCAGCATGATATAGTGCTCTTTCAAAAGAGGAACAATGATGACGGGATACTCTTGTCCTTGGCTCTTATGAATGGTCGTACAGTAGGAGAACTCCAAATCCTCCAGCATTTCCTGCGTGTACTGTAGTGTTCTTCCGTCCAAAAGCCTCACGCATGTGATCGTCTCATCATCCTCTTTCTTCATGTCGGTTATGACGCCGACATCGCCATTTGACACATTGATTCGATTTGCCGTCTGCATAATGCGGTCACCAACTCGAAATACTCGACTGCCGCACTTAACCTCTTTCTTCAAGTTGTTCGGCGGGTTGACAAGGTCCCGGATGGTCTCATTCAACGCATTTGCTGCAACCGCACCTCGCTTGCGGAGAGGTGAGAGAATCTGCACATCCTCAATACCATGCAAAGAAACTTCCCGCAGATAGTTCTTGATGACCAACTGCGCAGCCTCTTCCGAGTTCTGGACTTCCAAAAACTGAAAGTCATCCCCAAACTGAAGATGGGTGTCGTTGTGGTTGATCGCATAGGCGTTGGTGATGATACGGCTATTAGATGCCTGACGGAAAACAGTCTCTAAGACTGCCGTAGGAACCTTTTCACTTCGAATCATCTCTCGCAGCACATTACCCGCGCCAACAGATGGGAGCTGGTCAGCGTCACCGACAATAATCAGCTGAGCGCCTGACTTGATGCGGTCAAGAAGGATATACGCGAGGCGCATGTCCACCATGGAAAACTCATCAACAACTACCAAGTCTGCTGATAGTAACTCTTTGTCGTTCAGCGGGCTGTCCTCATCCGTCACAAGGCCAAGCGCCGAGTGAAGTGTAGACGCGTACATACCCGTTTGTTCTGCCATGCGCCGACTGGCACGGCCAGTAGGCGCAGCCAGCAGGACTTCATTCGCAGGGAACGCAGCTTTGTAGATATCCAGTATGAATCGTAGCGTTGTGGTCTTTCCGCTGCCGGGTCCTCCGGTCATGATGGAGATCGGATGCGAGAGGCACAGCTTTACAGCATTGCGTTGCGAAGGAGCCAGCCTTTGATGCAAGGTTCTCTCCGCATTGTCGATTTTGCTGTCCAAATCGTCGATCTTCGTAAAACCCTCTTGGAGTATCATGGACACAATGCGCTTAGCCGATTTAACTTCGCACATGCGCTCGTAACTCAGGTATACACGGCTTCCCTCAACATAGATGCGGGATTCCACACGCTCATTTGTGATCGCCTGGCGGATTTCCTCTTCGGAAACCACTTCATCATCGCAGCCCATATTGAGAAGCTCATAGCACTGGCCAACCGTCTCGTCAACGGATAGGAAAAGATGTCCAGATACGCGTGCCTCATCCAGCACATAGTTGATTGCACCGGAGTATCGCAAAGGGTGCTTCAGGCTGACTTTTGTTTTACGAGCAATGGAATCGACTGTCATGAAGCCAAAGCCTTTGATCTTACAGAGCTGGAAGGGATCCGTCTTCACGATTCTCAGGCTGCTATCTCCGAACTCTTCTCGGATCATCGCAACCTTCTTCAACGAAACGCCAAAGGGCGCCAAGTAGATCATGAGATCGCTCAAGGCTTTCGTTTCCCCGTAGGATTTGATGATGGCCTTGAGCTTTTTCTGGGCAATCCCCTTGACGCTAAGCAGCTTATCCGGCTGTTTCTCCAGAACATCCATCGTCTTATCGCCAAAGCGAGCGACAATGGCCTTTGCGGTCTCAGGACCAATCCCTTTGATGATGCCGCTGCTCAGGTAAGCAAGAATACCGGCTTGATCTCTCGGAACGACTTCCTTACACATTGAAACTGACAGCTGGAGACCGTGTTTGGAATTCTCCCATGTGCCATCCAGTTCCACTTCCACAGCATCTGTAGCAATCAGATGATAGCCGATTGCCGTGAAATGGATCTTGTCGTCATGGTAGTAAGATCGGTTTCGGGCTTCCTTTGGAACAGACTCATCAGAAGTGCTGTAGGCAAAAATGCAGAAACCCTTATCTGACTTGAAGATGGTTCTTTCATATCGACATAGCATTTGATCACTCCTTATGCGATGGCCGATTTGACCACCTTGAAGATTCTTGATTCCGTCTGATCCACAAACTCATCGTAGATATCAGGATACTGAGCTCGCAGAGCAGATAAACGATCCTTAGATATTCCTTCCCGGTAGAGAGGATTGTAGGACACGTTGAAACACTCGCCGCCCTGCTCACAGGTGCCTTTACATGCGGTACCCAGCTCTTCGACAATGGGGGCATAAAGGGATTTGATGCGAGTCTCAAGTGCTTTTACCTGAGCATCTAAAGATCTCTTTTCTTCTTTGAGTGTCAGGATCTCCTTGAGGTTCACCACAAACTTCCGGTCAAGATCCACAGTCGGTTCAGACTTGTCAGCGGGGCCAAAATAGCGACGCAGGGACTCCAGAACTGCATCAGGCTTTTCGACCAGAGGCGGTTCCACACGGGCCATGACGTGGTTATTCCAGAATGCTGACAGCTCCATGATCGTGTTCTCTTCTTCCTCGAGGTCACGCTCAATCTTTTGCCATACAAAGTCATTCTCATTATTTGAGAACAGGCAGGCAATGAATGCAACATCGATGTTCATCACCGACATGTAGTGGCGAACCTGCAATTCATAGTGACGAGGGACTGCGCCATTTGCCCACTTGAATTGCATGTCATAGTGCGCCGTTTTGCACTCAAGGATGGCCTTGCGTCCATCCGGCAGGGTTACAAAACGATCCACATCGGCAATCAGAAAGGGGAAAAACGGGTGTTGGTACATCCAGTGGTCTTCATACACAGATAGTCCGGTCTTCTTCGCGAAGATTTGAGCTACCACATCTTCGAGCAAATGCCCAATCTGGAATGTGATGCTTTTGTCCGGTCCATCATCTGACATGACAACCCCAATTTTGTCATAATAAAGGTCTCGTGCCGTGCGATATGGGGAGGAATTAAGGGCGACAGCTACATCGCTGCCGCCAATTCCTTTTCGCCTCCAACTGAGCCATTGATCCTCTGTTAGAGTTGTGATGTCCACCAATCTGTTTGGCGTGTAGTTCAGGTTCAGTCCCATAGCCTACACCTCCTCGCAGCGATCAAACCCACAATTGCCACATTCTGGGCATTCCTGATCATCAGGATCCTCGAACGAGGCAAAGCTTGTTATCTCTCCGCAATGCCGACACTTATAAGCAAGTAGATCTTTTTCGGTGTGCTCTACCGTCCCTGTGTCATCGCAGGTAATGTGTTCCTCAAAACATATTCCTGGCTCTGAGGTCTGGATCGTGACAGATACCCCGTCTTCTGCGCAGGCCTCTGAGAGGGTCAGACACTCACTATGAAAATTCTGCGGATATCCAGCGATCAAGCAACTGTATGCTGACCATGCGAATGATGCGACAAAGGAGTAACTTGCTTTGGCATCGACGGCAGGCTCAGAGAATTCACTCATAGCCTCATCAATGAATTCCTGCCTTTTTGACGAGATGAAGCTCCGTGCAAAGTAACGCTTGCCTGGAATGGTTGAGGGATTGTCCTCGCTGACAAACCGTTCAATGAACGACTTAATGCCATCCCGTGTACCGGTGACATTTACATACCCAAACGCCCAATTAGGCATAATCTATCCTCCTTATTCTTCAAAATCAGTATTGTAGTGCTCGACGATCTCAGTCGGCTCGTCAGATGCACAGTTGCCGTAGACAACAGTCTGAAGTGCTTCCTTGTTTGGATCGTATTCTACGCAAGCCAGGATCGCTGTAGCGCCATCCTTGCGTACATAGTCGATGAAAACGCCTGGATAGTCTGCTGCACAGTCAGTCTTATCGTGCTTAGCGTAAATCGCGAGTTGTCCTACTGGCGTATCAACAATAAAATGCCGAGTCTTTTCCATATTCAATCCGCTCTTTGTTTTCGGTGATATCTTTTATGACTGAATCCATAGCGGAGAGTACTACCTCAACTCCCTCGAAGATGTGGTCACTATCTAATGCCCACATCATGTCATGGAATTTGCCCTCTGGCGTATAGACAAAGCACTCCCACCAGTTGTTGTGTTCCATATCGAGTCGATACCGTTTATGCGTATCACCCATGGCAGCATATAAGGCATGGTCCGTCTTCAGATATGGCAAAACATCAACGCCAAAACGTCCAGAGTTACTCTTATCTTTGACATAGAGTAATTCTGTACCATCACTCTTATCGTAAAGTGTGGCGTAGATATCTCCGCAGGCGTGAATGGCAAAAACACACCCGCGTACCTTGATAGATACCACCAGGCCGCCGTACCAGAGGGAAGAATACTGCTTGCGGCAAATCGGCTGATGGAATTCAACTTTGATAGGTTGATGTATCTTTCCAATCTGCTTTCTGATCTGCCAGCAAAGGTGTAGACGTTGTAAGGTGCTGATGCCTTCGAAGGTAATATTCTTCATGTGAGATCACCACCTCTTACCACTTAAAGTCACCGGGATGATCATACTCATGCCAATTCACATTCAAGGCACGAGATACAATCTCCTCCAACTGAGCAATCCTCAGCCCAGAGGCACCGTCACACTGCGCAGAGAAGATCACATCGCTCATCTGCATGAAGAGTTCATAGGCCGTGCAAGGACTGTCTCCATGAATTGCTACGAAATAGTCCATAGCTTCATAGGAGGCTTTCTTCGGGGCCTTGATTCTTTTCAGGACACGCATGAGTGTAGTGACGGGATAGCGGATCTCGATGTTCATGAGCTGCACTTGCTTGTCCAGCGCCTTTTCAAATTGCGCATAGACCAATCTGAGCTGTTCCTCAAAATACTGCATATCCACGCCATTCTTGTGTTCGGTGCGAATGGAGTACCCCAATGGAACAATACGGCTCTCGGCACCAACCAGAAAAATCGGATAGAGATTTGCGCCGCTCATACCCACATCGGAGGTGGAAAAGCGCAGCGCAGGAACCATTTTCTCGGTTTGCAAGCCTTTGGCAGCAATCTCCCTATGATATGTATCAAGGAGTTTGTCTGCCTGCCCATCCAGACGCCAGATTGCTGTCGCAATGGAGTGATCGAAGTGGGCTGTCATAAAAGTGTTTCCGGGATACTCACGGTTGAGAAAGTCGCTCGTTGCCTTAAATAGAGGTAGCATCTCCATAACGGTGTAGTCTTTCGGATCGCCACCATGTACTGCCGATACCTTCTCATCTGCGATTTTGATCAGGCTATCACCAGAGGCAACGCCCATGCAGTAGTTGAGGATCTCGGCGAATACCGTCTTGGAAACTTTGTTGAGTGCATGCCCAGAGATGCGTGCGCGCTCGAGAACTGTCTTGATCGCACAGGAACGGACCGGGTAGTCCTTACCATCCACCTTC